>ERZ1673752.115-NODE-115-length-149344-cov-21.863017_pt1 | contig 149344 bp, 114 predicted proteins | sample MGYA00580195_ERZ1673752 | MGnify/ENA primary metagenome ERZ1673752 (study PRJEB41218, sample SAMN15661744) | gut metagenome | host: Homo sapiens | place: Canada: London | collected 2015-08-20/2019-03-30 | study: EMG produced TPA metagenomics assembly of... | reverse complement strand
CTGGCTCTTGGTATTATTCCATTTGTCCAAGCGTGTATGGCAACTATAAGGTAACTTCTCATTCTGTGCTGCGTACCAATCTGTTCTATGCCCGTAACTTTGGCGACATTTTGGACTTCTTAAAAGCACCTGTCAGAGTCAATGATACCTCGCTGAAAATTGGTTCTGGTATATTGGCAGACAACAAAAGTTTGAATGCCTCGCTTCATTACGACTATAAGATACCACTGAAAATGTGGTTCCTCAATGTAGACCTTCTTTATAATCAGGAAAAGAACAACTTGCTTTTGAACCAAGACGCAAACTCAACGCTCGTCACCATGTCGAAAATATACGCCTCAAATACAGGAAGAAGTTTGATGGAGCAAATCGGTATCACCAAATTTATAGAGCCTATCAAGACCAAAATTTCAGTAAATGGTGTTTACCAATGGAAACGACAAACGACCTTGCAGAATGATGTTCAGCAGAAATACACCTGGAAGAGTTGGATTTTCGCTCCAAAACTAACTTCACAACCCTGTAAGTATGTGGAGTTAGATTATCATGGAATGTTTGCCAAGACTTATCTTTCTACAGAGTATCAGAGCAACAGCTATCTGAGCCAACAGCACAAGGTGTCTTTGAAAATCATGCCTCTCGATGGCTTCACATTCGACACCTCTGCTGACATTGTCAAGAATGAATTGACGAAAGATGTAACAAAGGTAATGAGCTTGTTAGATATGGGGTTGTCGTTTAGAAAGAAAGCTATTAAAATTTCTCTTGACATCAGAAACATTCTGAACCAACAACAATATGGATATACCATCTACAACTCTGTCAATACATTTACCTATAACTATCAATTGAGAGGAAGAGAGTGTATTTGCTCCGTAAAATTAACCATGTGAGTCTTACATGACAAGTGTTGCAAAAGTGAGTTTTATTATTTCTCGATTCTGAAGAGGAATTCAGCCATTGACAGCAAGGATTTTGAATGCTAAACAAAAAATATTGACTATGAAGAATCTACTATTAAGCGCTGCAATTGGCGACATCGCAGGAATGCCTTACGAATTTGAAAATCGAACTAAAAATTATAATGCGGTCGATTTACTACTTTCATCGAATACTTATACCGATGATACTGTCTGCACGTTTGCATGTGCGGAAGCACTTATAAAGAATTTGAATATGGCTGAAAACCTTTGGAAGAGATGCCGTGAAGACTTGTATCGTGGATTTGGCGGACGATTTGCAAGATGGCTGATTTCCAATGATATTCAACCTCCGTATAATTCCTTTGGCAATGGTAGTGCGATGAGGGTTTCATCGGCTGGATTTATGGCTAAGGATGCCAAAGAATGTATAGAACTGGCTACACTGACGGCAATGCCTACCCATAATCATCCCGAGGGAGTTAAAGGAGCAGTAGCAACTGCTTTGGCTATATTCTACGGTATGCAAGGGCAAAACAAAGATTTTATTCGAGAGCATGTGCTTGAAAAATACTACCCAAATTGGTCGGACTTGACCTATCAAGGTATAAAACCCAACTATGACTTTGATGAGACCTGTCAACAGACTGTCCCTACTGCCCTTATTTGCTTTTTAGAAAGCGCAGATTATGCGGGTTGTTTGAAGTTGGCAATTGCCTTAGGCGGTGATGCAGACACTTTGGCTGCCATTTCTGGTCCCATGGCATACGCTTTTTACAAAACCATGCCAAAAGAATTGATTGATAACGCAATAGCGAAATTTCCTGAATGGATGCTTCAAGTGAACAAACAATTTGACGAGTTTGTGAGCAAATAACGAATAGTGAATGTAACATTCTCCTTCATTTTATAGTACAACGCTTTTGTGTTGCATCGTTCTACCCCTAGGTATAAAAGAGTGAATACAAAAAAAATTGATTGTCTCACGACAATCAATCTTCATTAACCTTAATAATCTAATACCATGAAAAACACAATGCAAAGGTACAAATATTATTGTTACCTACAAGTTTTCTATGGATATATTATGTTTTCTAACATAAATTAAATCTTTCAATATCCCAGTTAAGCTTCATTTGCATGCATAGAAAACGTGATTAGATTTGGAAAATCTTTTAAAAAGGGCCAAAGGTTAATTCCGTATTCCAGTTGCCTTGTCTCTTTGCAACTGAAATGGTGAACAAGTGCCCTATCCCCTTAGGAGATATCCCACCTTTGTAAAAGTACAAACCATCTTCATAATCTTCTGCAAGAGAGTAGTTTTTCTTGAAAGCTTCTGACAACCTACTTAAATCTTTGACAGCAGCAGCTTTATTTTTTGCATAGATAAAAAAACGGGCTTCATTGAACTTGGCGGCTTTGAATTTAAACAATACTTTATCAAAAACAAATCCTCTATAAGATAAATTTCTGAACAATACCGTATCTTGGTTCACCATGTTAGGCTTTCCAAATTCTGTCCGTATAGAATCAAGTGCTTGCTCGTAATCCAATCCCATGGTGACATTTCCGACCTTAGCACCTCTTTCGGCATAAGTATTTGTAGCCAAAACAAGACTAAAGATAATCACTAAAAATCTCGATAACATATTTTATTGTCCTCATATTTACGTTTTAGGTAGCCTTGCGAATGCAAGACTACCTAAACATATTTACAAAAGTTTCTTCTCCCTATTCCTCGACTGCTGCCTGCGCGGCTGCCAATCTGGCAATAGGTACGCGGAAAGGTGAGCAACTCACGTAATCAAGTCCTACACGATGGCAGAATTTAACAGACGATGGTTCACCACCATGTTCACCACAGATACCACACATCAGGTTCTTACGTGTGGAACGTCCTTTCTCTACAGCCATTTTAATTAACTGTCCTACTCCATCTTGATCAAGTACTTGGAAAGGATCGACTTTCAAAATCTTCTTTTCCAAATATACAGGTAAGAAGCTGGCAATGTCATCTCGGCTATAACCAAACGTCATCTGAGTTAGGTCATTCGTACCAAAGCTAAAGTATTCCGCACGTTTGGCTATGAGATCTGCTGTCAAAGCTGCACGTGGTATCTCAATCATGGTTCCAATATGGAATGGAATTTCAACACCTTCTTCTTCGAAGAGTTCTTTGGCTGTTGAGCGAATCACATCCTCTTGAACGTCAAACTCTTTGACCATACCGATGAGTGGCACCATAATCTCTGGACGAGGATTGAATCCTTCTTTCTTTAGCTGTATGGCAGCACCGAGGATTGCTCTTGTTTGCATGGCAGTAATCTCTGGATAGGTGTTACCCAAACGACATCCACGATGTCCCAACATTGGGTTAAGCTCACTCAAACTATTGACACGGTTCTGAATGTATTGTACACTTACGCCCATATCTTTGGCCATCACTTCCTGACCTGCCAAATCATGAGGTACAAATTCGTGCAACGGTGGATCTAACAAACGAATGTTCACTGGATGTCCGTCCATCGCCTTGAGAATACCATAGAAGTCTTGCTTCTGATAAGGCAATAACTTCTCTAACGCTTTTTCTCGTCCTTCTTGCGAATCAGCCAAAATCATTTCACGCATGGCCTTAATCTTTTCGTTTTCAAAGAACATGTGTTCTGTACGACAGAGTCCAATTCCTACTGCGCCAAAGTTGTGAGCCACTTCTGCATCATGAGGTGTATCAGCATTGGTACGAACCACCAGTTTAGTGTATTTATTGCAAAGCTTCATTAGTTCTGCAAAATCTCCTGTTACTTCTGCGGCTCTTGTTTCTACTTGACCTTGATAAACCTCACCCGTTGAACCATTGATAGAGATGTAATCACCTTCACGTAAGATAACACCATCGATTTCTACCAAGCGTTCTTTGTAATTCACACTAATGGCTCCAGCTCCAGAGACACAACACTTGCCCATACCACGTGCTACAACGGCAGCGTGTGAAGTCATACCGCCACGAGCCGTCAGAATACCTTCTGCTGCACTCATTCCTGCCAAATCCTCTGGCGAGGTCTCCATACGTACCATAACCACTTGTCTGCCATCTTCGTGCCATTTGACCGCATCGTCAGCGAAGAATACAATTTGACCGCATGCGGCTCCAGGAGAAGCTGGCAATCCTCTTGTCAATACCTTGGCTGTACTCTGAGCCACCTTATCAAATACAGGGTGCAATAACTCATCAAGTTTATTTGGCTCACAGCGTAACAAAGCCGTTTTTTCGTCAATCTCTCCTTCGTGAAGCAAATCCATAGCAATCTTAACCATGGCTGTTCCAGTACGTTTACCATTGCGAGTTTGCAAGAACCAGAGCTTTCCTTCTTGAACAGTAAACTCCATATCTTGCATATCGTGATAATGCTTTTCAAGTTTGTCTTGGATGCTGTTCAGTTGTTCATAAATCTCAGGCATCGCCTCTTCCATTGAAGGATAATTTTTGGCACGCACAGCTTCGTCTATATTCTGTTGCTTAGCCCATCTTAAACTTCCTTCTTTTGTAATCTGTTGCGGAGTTCGAATACCAGCAACGACATCTTCTCCTTGTGCATTTACAAGATACTCGCCATTGAAACGATTTTCGCCAGTTGCTGCATCACGTGAGAAGCAAACTCCTGTTGCAGAAGTGTTACCCATGTTACCAAAGACCATTGCCATTACAGAGACAGCGGTACCCCACTCTGCAGGAATGCCTTCCATCTTGCGATAGAGGATAGCGCGCTCGTTCATCCAACTGTCAAAGACTGAACAAATAGCCCCCCACAGCTGCTCCATTGGGTCATCGGGGAAAGCTTTACCCGTTTGTTTCTTAATTGCCTCCTTAAAGCGAACTACCAACTGTTTCAGGTCGTCGACAGTCAGTTCATTATCAAGAAGAATACCTCGCTTTTCTTTTACATCCATGATGATCGCTTCAAAGGGGTCGATATCCTCTTTGTTAACGGGCTTCATACCTAAAACCACATCGCCATACATTTGTACAAAACGGCGATAGCTGTCGTATGCAAAACGCTCATTGCCTGTCTTCTGAATCAGTCCCTTTACCACTTGATCATTCAATCCAAGATTCAAGATAGTATCCATCATACCTGGCATAGATGCACGAGCACCAGAACGAACCGAAAGTAATAACGGATTGGCAACATCACCAAATTTTGAGCTCATCAATGTCTCAATATGCTTCACAGCCTTGATGACATCCTCTTGCAGGAGTTGCACAACTTCTTCTTTACCTTTTTCAAAGTATTCATTACAAACATCTGTCGTAATCGTAAATCCTGGAGGAACAGGTACACCAATTAGGTTCATCTCGGCAAGATTTGCGCCTTTGCCACCCAGCAGATTTCTCATATCTGCCTTACCTTCTGCTTTTCCATTACCGAAGGTATAAACTCTTTTTACACTCATATTCAATAATTAATTAAACTATTTGCAAAAATAACATTATTTTGAATATCTACAAAACAATTGGTTCATAAATGCTATCTTCAGATTGCATTTGTGTACGTATTATGAAGTCTCTAATGCCACAAATAATTGTTGGCAAGCATCTTCTATTAAATCAAGCGCATTGTTGAAATCTTTTTCGTTACCGTAATATGGATCAGCAATTATTTTTACATTTGCATGTTGCGTTATGTAGTCAGCCAGCATCACTACTTTTTTGCGCTCGTTTTCATTTTGAGTCTGCGAAGTAATTTGTCGATAATTTTCTTGATCCATTACGAAGATGTAATCGAAATATTGAAAATCTGATTTTGTGAACTGTCTTGCATGACTGTTAAACACGTATCCTCTTTTCAATCCACAAGCTCTCATCCTTGAGTCAGGAAGCTGTCCCACGTGCCAATTGCCAATACCTGCTGAATCAACTTCATAATACGCATTGGCTTTGTTTGCATTGATAATTGACTTCATCACACCTTCTGCGGCTGGACTACGACAAATATTACCAAGACAGACAAATAAGAGCTTTTTCTTATTTATTTTCATTCTTCGTTATTTGTGATAGTTTGTAAATCGGGCTTAGTTGCAGGTATGGCTTGGTTGGCACTCTCTTTCACACCCAACTCTTTTAGTTCGTTGGCTTTCTGCACAATGCTTTGTCTTCCTGTGTATGCTTTATTGTACGCTTCGTCATAATGTTTACGAAGGTTGATAATATCCGTATCAATCTTATCAAAACGTTTGATAAACTCCCCTACTCTTTTCAACAACTCCTCGGCTAAAGAAAAAACTCGCTTCTGATTTTCTGTTTGTGTATATTGTCGCCAAGCTATTTGAATCATCTTTAGAATCGCCATGAGGTTTTGCTGACTTGTAATGAATACTTGCTTTTCAAAGGCCTCTCCCCACAAGCGAGGTTCGGTAGCCAATGCCAATTGTAGCGCGCCCTCATTGGGAACAAACATAATTACGAAATCTATGGCTTTCCGAGGTGCTTGAACATAACTGCTATAGTCTTTTTTTGATAGATTTTTAGCTTGAGTTCGAATGCTGTTGACCAAATCTGTAGCATATTTTCTCTTTAGTCCTTCTTCTGTTGTCTGCACATATTTGTAATACGCATCTATCGACATTTTGGCATCAATAATAACATCCTCATTATTAGGATAATGCAAAATCACATCAGGGCGCATTCGTTTTCCTGTATCGTCATTTCTAACGGCATCTCCTTTCTCGTTGGTAAGGGTATATTGTATATCATAATCGACTCCTTCAATATATCCTTGTGTTTCCAAGATGTCTGTCAGAATGCGCTCTCCCCACGACCCTTGAACCTGATTACCACCTCGTATGACATTTGTTAATTGATGTGCCGAATTTTCTATTTTTTCTGTTTGCAAACTCATTTCTTTGAGCTGCTGTGTCAGGGATGCTGTATTTTTGATAGATTCATGATTTGTTTGTTGAATAGCTTGCTGCAATTGCTCCAAATTAACTTTCAGTGGTTTCGTGATGTGCTCCAATGACTCTGAGTTTGTCAATTTCAAACGCTCAGATGTCTGTTCTAATATTTGCGTTGCCAAATTAGAAAATTGAGCTTGAACAGTTTTAAGTTGTTGCTCAAACTGTTCACGACGCATTTCCGATTCTTTGGAATGGAATATTTTTTGCGATTCAAGTTCTGAAGATACACGCTGGAAATCAATCTGCCCTTGAATCATTTTGTTTTGCAGCGAGTCCTTCTCTTCCTGTAAAAGTTCTATACGTTTCTCCAATTCTTGCTTACCCAACTGTTCCTGCTCCATTTGTTGTTTGACCAAAAACAATTGTGTTTCAATAGCTTTTTTCTTACCGTTTATCAACAAAAAGATAAAAACTCCACCAAAAATAAGTCCAACTGATAAAAATACAAACTCCATAATGCAAAGATATAATATTTTGGCTGTTTATAAAAACATTATGTTTAATTATTTAGATGAGATTCTTGACCATGGAATCGTATTTCTATATAATATCCACTGAATAAAACCACGAAGGGCTAAATACACCAGAAATGCCAGCCATAAAGCATGATTACCCCATAATTGCTTCAATGAGATAAAAAAGACAAAGAAGGCAATCGCAGAAATGACTGAAGACACCAACATACCTCTTGTTTCTGTCAGTCCGATAAATATGCCATCATAAATAAAAGCGGAAACACCTACTATAGGAATAAACACAGCCCACCAAAAATAGTCTTGTGCAGCCGCCACAACATCACGTTCATTTGTAAGCAATAATAAAAAGCGATGACCACCCAAAGCGTACACTAAAGTAAAAGTCAGTGCCATAATTGCGCCCCAAGCAAACAAACTTCTATAAACCTTGTCAAATCCTATCTTGTTATTAGCACCAAAATATTTGCCTGTCAAAGCTTCTCCAGCATAGGCAAATCCGTCCATGACGTACGAGAACAAAGTAAATAAGGTCATCAGTAAAGTATTCACTGACAGAATGATATCGCCTTGGCGAGCACCCGCAGAAATGAAGAAGAAATTAACTCCAACTAAAAATAAGGTTCTTATAAAGATATCTGTATTGACCTTGAAGAAACGCTTCAAATCAATTTTCTTCAACAGCTTGTGTGTCCAAGGGTAGCGATTCAAACGCCTATAATATCTATACCAACAGCATATAGCGACCATAAATCCTGACCATTGGGCAATAAGAGTGCCTAAAGCCACTCCATCAACTTTCATTCCAAACCCATAAACAAAGAAGAGGCTTGCTATAATGTTGATAATATTTTGAAAGATGGACACAACCATTGGAACACGCGTGTTCTGCATGCCAATGAACCAACCCGTCATACCATACAGCCCTAACATAGCTGGTGCACCCCAAATACAAATAGAAAAATAAATAGTTGCTTGTTCTGCAATCTCTGGAGATGGCTGCATCAGCTCTAATGCAAGCCAACGTATGGGTGTCTGAAAAATGATAAAAGAAAAAGCAATGATAAATCCTATCAATAGCGAACAAAAGAGATGACGCATTATTTCTGTGAAATCTCTCTTCCCTAAAGCCTGCGATGTTAAGCCACTCGTTCCCATTCGTAAGAATCCGAAAAGCCAATACATCACATTAAATATCATGGAACCAATGGCAATGGCACCAATATAGACAACATCACCCATATGACCCACAATTGTCAAATCTATCAATCCTAAGAGAGGTATGGTAATGTTAGAAATGATAGAAGGTAACGCTAATCTAAAAACTTGCTTCATAACTTATCAAAAGAATAGTGAGTATGGCATCCATGAAGAACTTTCAACGGACAGCTACAACATACACAACAAAATAAAAACTCTACAGACCAAATCTGTAGAGTTGAAATATAGTTACCTGTATGAAGAGCATTGATAATCACAACATTTTCTCTTCATTGAGTGTTCTATTTAATTAGTTCTTAAAGAAATCTTTAACAGCTTCGTTTGGAACCATTTGTTCATCAAAAACATAAGCACCCGTCTTTGGGCTCTTCACCATTTTGATTACTTTCGTATATGCTCGACCATCCATCTTACCTTCATGGAGGGTAGCGACCGCTTTTTTTGCCATTTGATAATCTCCTTATTACTTAATCTCCTTATGAAGAGTCATCTTCTTCAAAATAGGATTATATTTTTTTAACTCTAAACGCTCAGGAGAATTCTTACGATTCTTTGTCGTTACATAACGACTCGTTCCTGGCAGTCCACTATCTTTCATCTCGGTACATTCCAAGATAACTTGAACTCTGTTTCCTTTAGCTTTCTTTGCCATGACTATTATTCTCCTATTACTTTAATATCTTTCCAATCGCAATAACCTTTTGAAACAGCTTGCTTCAATGCGGCATCAAGACCTACTTTATTAATGAGACGAAGACCAGCTGCACTGATCTTAAGGCTAATCCAGCAGCCTTCTTCTACATAGTAGAATTTCTTGCTGAAGAGGTTGACATCAAAGCTGCGCTTTGTACGATGCTTTGAGTGAGACACATTGTTACCTATTTGTGCCTTCTTTCCTGTGATTTGACAAATCTTAGACATTGCTATCTTAAATTTTTGTTTTCGACTTTTGATACTTATTCCAAACAGGATGCAAAATTACAAATATTTATCGTAATTCCAAAAGAATATTTAAAAGAAATGCCTAAATTAAGTTTTTTTATTGGTATTTTCTTTTCAATCCATGAGGAAGCCCTCTCCTATCGAGGTAGATTATTCCTTAGAATTAAGCTCTTGATGAGACAGGGATTCTTTGAGAAAATCAAGAAATAAGTTCAAAGCTTGGTTAGTTGCGTTGGCTAAATTCACATCTCGTCCATTATCCTCGGTAAGCTTAAAGGTTCGCATATCATCTTTTGAGCCATACGCAATCCAAATAGTACCAACAGGAATGGTAGGTGTACCTCCTCCAGGACCAGCAATCCCTGTTATGGCAATGGCATAATCACAGTTTATCGTTTGACATAACCCCACAGCCATTTGCATAGCTACTTCTTCACAAACAGCAGACTGTTCTTCGATAACTTGCGCATTCACTCCAAGCAAGCGAATCTTCAATTCATTGCTATATGCGATAATACCACCTTTGAAATAATTAGACGCTCCGGGTACAGCAGCTATCACTTCTGCGATTCTTCCTCCTGTACAACTTTCTGCAGTTCCTAAGGTTTTATTTGAATCATATAGAAATTGTTGTATTTCTCTACTGATTACTTTATTTTCAAAATTCATGATGATGATGTATTATTTTTATGCAGCTATATCTGTTTCAATCTCTTACTGTTCAGCTTAATCACTACTGAAAATACGGTCTACTTAAAAGTTACTTTGCTAAATGCTGGTTGATCGATACTGCAATAATCATGATCTAAATATTTATAATAGCCAGTAATTCCTATCATTGCAGCATTATCTGTGGTATAACTGAATTTAGGAATGTAAATAGTCCAACCATATTTATCTGCATGTTCATGGAACGCATTCCGCAAACCATTGTTGGCGGAAACACCACCAGCCACAGCAACATGCTTAATACCAGTCTGCTTGACTGCCATTCTTAATTTCTTCATAAGAATATCTACAATCGTAAATTCAAGACTCGCTGCAATATCTGTTTTATGCTTCTCTATGAAATCAGGATCATCAGCCATCCATTTTCGCAAACTGTATAAGAAGGAGGTCTTTAAGCCCGAAAAGCTGTAATCCATGCCTTCGATATGTGGTTCTGAAAATTGATAGGCATGAGGATTTCCCTGCCGTGCCAATTTGTCAATGATAGGTCCACCCGGATAACCAAGTCCCATCACCTTTGAACATTTATCTATCGCCTCGCCTGCTGCATCATCAATGGTTTGTCCCAATACCTGCATGTCATTATAGGCATTCACCTTCACTATTTGAGAGTTACCACCAGAGACGAGTAAACAGAGGAATGGGAACGGAGGCTGGTGGAAGTCCTCCTCATTTTCTTTGATGAAATGTGCCATGACATGCCCTTGAAGGTGATTGACATCAATCATAGGAATACCTAACGAACGGGCAAATCCTTTCGCAAAACTAACACCTACCAATAAGGAGCCCATCAATCCCGGACCTCGCGTAAATGCAACAGCATCCAACTGGTTCTTTGAGATGCCAGCTTTCTTTAAGGCTTGGTCTACTACTGGAACCACATTTTGTTGATGAGCGCGAGAAGCTAATTCTGGCACAACACCACCATAAGCTTCATGAATAGCCTGTGATGCGGTGACATTACTTAATAATATGTCGTTACGAAGTACAGCTGCAGAAGTATCGTCACAACTACTTTCTATACCTAATATATAAATATCTCTCATCCTTTATCAATTATCTATTTACCTTTCCAAAGTTATAACGCTCTCGGGGAGTGTGAATCTCAAAACGCAATCGGTTTTAAGCTTTTAATGTGTTAAGATTTCAACTCCATGCTCGGTCATAACAAACGTATGCTCCCATTGTGCACTGGGGAGTTCGTCTCCTGTTATCACTTCCCATCCAAACGGATCGTCTGCATCAATATATACTTTCCACGTTCCCATGTTAATCATCGGTTCTATGGTAAACACCATTCCCGGAACCAATAACATACCCGTTCCTTTATGACCGTAATGGTTCACATTGGGCTCTTCATGAAACTTCAAACCAACACCGTGTCCACACAAATCTCTCACTACACCGTAATGATATTTTTCTGCGTGCTTCTGAATAGCATGTCCTATATCCCCCACAAAAGAATAAGGTTTAGCAGCCTCTGCACCAATTTCCAAACATTCTTTGGTTACTCGTACCAACTGCTCTTTCTCTGGAGTGGTTTTTCCAATAATAAACATTCGGGAGGCATCAGCATAATATCCATCAACGATGGTCGTCATATCAACATTGATGATATCACCTTCTTTTAGCACATCAGACGTTTTTGGAATGCCATGGCACACCACTTCATTGATGCTTGTACAAACACTTTTAGGAAATCCTTCATAATTCAAACAGGCAGGAATGGCATTATGCTCTTTACAATAATTCATGCAGATATCGTCTATTTCCTGAGTATTCATACCTGCATGGATATGACAAGCCACTTCATCTAATACCCCTGTGTTCACCACCCCACTTTTGCGGATACCTTCTATCTGTTCTGGGGTTTTTATCAATTCGCGAGTAGGAACTAACTTACCTTTGTTCTCCCAATACATCACTTGCTTATCGAGTTCTGTCAAAGGAACACCCGGTAAACTATGCCATCTTTTTTTTCTCTTAAAATTCATATCTACTAATCAATTTGAGTAGTCTACAAAAGTACATCAATTTATAGATAATACAAAACATTATTCTATCTTTTTGGAGAGGTACACAAAAAAGTGGTGTGTAACTTCGGCTTTTTCATTGAAGAAAGGTTACGGGTTGTGAAACTGCCAGCTTTTTTCTTTTCGTTTCACAACAATTACCCTTCAATGAAAATGCTACATTTTCTCATCATTCTTCGTAAAGGAATCCGTTGTTTTTGTCCTGTAAATTTACCAAAAAACGACCATTGAAAATCTTCAAAATAGAAAAAATGAATAGGCAAACAACCCACAAAAATGCGCTGATTTTGTAAAAATAGACGTCTTTTCAAGTTAGAACATTGACTTAATGCGCTTGGAAACACTCTTTAGAGATGTTATTCACATGTTACAATGGCATTAAAGCATGCAAATAGAAGACTTAAAGTAATGCTTTAGCAGCCAAGAAAGGGTAAAAACAAGAAAGAAACGAGAAACGTTTGGTGTAACGTACTCAATAACAAAAGGTTATGAACATTGCTCATATTTAGCGTATTTGCGACCAACAATGACGTTGGTGGTTTTCACGAGAGTTATGAGAGGCACTTTGTAAAGAAAATTCAGCATTTATAATCTTACAACATAGCGTATTCGTCAGTTTACATACGCTGCTTGGTTGGTGCTGTTCGTTGTAAAAATATCATTCTTAAGTCAAAGAACCGTGGAGTATATCAACGATGTTTTACTGGGTAAGCCATCATTCCACCTTTGTCATCTCTTAGGGCATTCACTAATAATGCTTCAATGCCCGATCCATCTCTCGCTGGTCTTCTTTTTCTTTCAAACTTTGGCGTTTGTCATACTCTTTCTTACCTTTTGCTAAGACGATATCCACTTTTGCTCTACCTTTCTGGTCGATAAAGAGCAACACAGGAAGAATGGTGTTTCCGGGACTTTTGGCATCAATCTCCAAACGTCGTATTTCTCGTTTTGTCAATAACAGTTTGCGATCTCTCCGAGCTTCATGATTGGAAAACGAACCATAAAAATAAGGACTTATATTCATGCCTTTAACCCAAATCTCACCGTTGTTGATATAGCAAAAGGCATCCACCAACGACGCTTTGCCTAAGCGGATGGATTTTATCTCCGTACCCGTGAGAACAATTCCTGCGGTATAGGTATCTATAAAAAAATATTCAAAAGAAGCCCTTTTGTTCTTAATTTGGATGGGGCTTTTCTTTCGAAGTGCTTGTTCATCTTTATTCATCATCAAATAATTTTAGCAAACTTATCAATATGCTGATCTACATAGTTTGCAATCTCGCTTGTCCAACGTTCTTCGTTTTCTACAAACGTATCATCATAATCGTCAAATTCTGGATACTTTTCAAACAATGCCATAAATTCATCTTCCGAACAATCGCGCTCAATTTCCTCGCCATATTTACGGTATAGGTTATGACACTTTTTCATGATTCTAAATAAGTCTATCATTCCCCACGCTCTCACAGCCTTATCAAACGGATTATGAAAGATAAATGCACCATAACCATTATGGATTAACTGGATAAAGCCACCGTCCATTACCTCCTTATGAAGAATGTCGTAAGCCAATAACGTAATTTGATCGGCGTTTAGCTGACTCATCGTATCAGCCGTCAGCTCTCCACCAATGGCTTGATTAATAGCATCAATAAAGGTTTGGAGAAAAGCATCCATTCCTTGTTCAGCAGCTTTCTGCAAAGCGGTATCTCTAACTGTAACTTCTAACATATCTTTGTTTCTTCGTGCAAAGATATTTATTTTTTACTAATATTCTATCATTCCTTTGCGATATTTCAATTACTAACCATGCCGACAAAACATTTCAAACAAAAACGCAGCAACAATCAATGAAACATAAATTATTCGTTTTCTTTGCTCGTTGTATTCAAAAAAGAATTATATTTGCAGCGGTTAAAGAAAGAGAGATAAAATGCAACCATCAGAACAAACAATCAATCAAATTGAACGTACCATTCGTAAAATTGCACAGAAATTTTCCGAAGAGATAGAATCTGTGAACATCACAGACATACATCTAAGAGTAGGTCAAGACAGTGGTGAGCTAAGAGCTTATAATGACGATGATCAAGAAATTACGCGATGTGTTATTTCTGAATGGATTGATTACAAAGACGACGATTTTTATGATGTGGTGACAGATATTTTAAGAACGAATCTTAAGAAACATAGCCACCTCGTTGACCAAATGAATATTCTAAAACCCTTCAGCTTTATTCTTGAAGATGAAGACGGTGAACATCTTGCAGAACTCTATGTGGCAGACGACGATACGGTGATTATTGGAAAAGATTTGATGAATAATTTGGAAGAGGACTTAGACTCCTTCTTAGATCACCTATTAAATGAGAATCTTTCATAAACGTCAAAAGAGCTTTTTTGAAGCTCTTTTGATGTTATAGTTTTATATTTTTCTTTTTTCCTTTACTCTCATTATTCATCCTATCTACGGCTGTTACCACATATCTATATTTTGTCTTACCATCTGCATAAGGCAACTTATACATCGTTTTATTTGTAATGGTAACAATCTTTGACGGGTCATCTAAGTCGACACGTTCCCCTTTATTAAAACGATATACCACATACTTCGTGGCAACATCATCCCAATTCTTTCCACGAGGTGGTGTCCAAAACAACAAGTAACCGCTACTGGTCCATACAGCTTTTACCTTTCGTGGCTTTTTAGGTCTCTTATCATCGATAAAAGGCATTTTGGGTTGCAGGGCAGGATATTTCCAATAATAGTTTCGCAAAGTAGTGCCGTAGTTACCAATGTTGTCAACCACCGCCTTTGCATACCACAGCACAGTGCCTTTTACATGATTCATCTCCTCATGGAGTTTGAACTTAGCAGGCATTTGGTGACTGTTAGGATTCTTAGGATCAGCAAATTTAACGGTTCTCTCAACATCCTCACCAATATAAAGAGGTCGGTTTCCTGCATACTTGTTCCACCATTTTATCAATGTCTCATAATCAGCAGCCGAATGTCCTATTTGCCAATAGAGCTGTGGCACACAATAATCTACCCATCCATTATTTACCCATAACAGCACATCGGCATAAAGGTCGTCATAGTTTTGTAACCCACGTGTATTGCTGCCTATTTTCGGATCAGACTTCTTATTACGATAGATACCAAAAGGCGAAACACCAAATTTGACCCATGGCTTTCGTTGATGTATTTTCTCTCCTAACTCTTTGATAAAAACATTTACATTATAGCGACGCCAATCATCGATATTATTTATACCATTGTGATATTGCCTATACTCACGTCCGTCTTGAATAATCTCACCTGGAGCTGGATAAGGATAAAAATAATCATCGATGTGAAAACCATCAATGTCGTATCGGCTCACAATATCATCTACTACTTGGTAGATATAAGCCCTATTGGCAGGATTACCAGGGTTAAGAATAAATTGTCCTCCGTAGGTAAATACGCTTCCTGGCTGCTTTATTGCAATGTGATTGCTGGCTAAAGCCGTTGTTCCTTTTGTCTTTGCTCGAAAAGGGTTAATCCATGCATGCAGCTCCATTCCTCTTTCATGGCACTGTTCTATCATCCATTGCAACGGATCCCACAATGGATAAGGGGCTTTTCCTTGAACACCTGTCAGGTATCTGCTCCATGGTTCATATCTACTTGGATAAAGAGCATCACATTCTGCTCTTACTTGAAAGATAATGGCATTAACACCGTCCTTCTGTAGTTCATCTAACTGATAACGAAGTGTCTGTTGCATTTGCTGGGTACCCATACCTTCAAACTGTCCATTGACACATTGAATCCATGCTCCCCTAAATTCATGTTTTTGAGCATTTCGTGCAAAAACAAAGACACTGAGTTCGCAACATAAGAATAAGAATAATAACCTTATTGAGATTAAATATTTGTTCATCTTGCTATTTCTTTTCTGCAAAGATAAAACATGTAATGCGAAAAACCAAAAATCCCTACATGTTGTTATATAATTTCATGTGTAGCCATGAATATTTAACGACTTAATTGGTTCAGTTTCACAAAGATTTTCTATCTTTGTAAAAAAGAATACGATGCTACACATCAAAGAAATAAAAAAGGATTCAAAAGATATAGAGCTCGTGAAAAAACTCTATGTAGAGGCATTTCCCAAAGTTGAACGCATGTCTTTTGACTCATTATTGCTATTGCAACAAAAAGCAGATGTCCGTTTTTTAGGCTTTTATGATAAAAATGACGAATTCAAGGGTCTCACATATACATATCATCATGACGATTTGAGTTGGTTGTTTTATTTTGCTGTAATGCCTAACGAAAGAGGAAAAGGGTATGGCACGAGGATTATCAAACGACTTTTAGAAATATATAAGAACGAACGTTTTATGATTGATATAGAGGATGTCGACCAACCCGCATCTAATACCGAGCAGCGAAAAAAGCGATACGAATTTTACAAACGTATGGGCTTTATTGATTATGGGGTCAGAAAGGTTTGGCCTGGCATTACTTACAATATCATGTCGTGCGGAGGACCTGTCACCTTAGAAGATTACAATCGCGTCTATAATGAGTTTTGGGAAATCATCGAACCTTTAGAAGAATCAGAATAACGATTGAAGAACATCATTGTATATGAAAAAAAATGATTGCAAAAAAGATTCATCGTCTATTTGCATTCATACCTTCGTTTGCTGACAAGTAGAGAGGAAATCAGATAACAATCCATGCTATCGGTCAGATGATGTGAAATAGATGCAAAATACATCCACACTATTTGCAGTTGAATCGAAAAAGAAGCCACGAACCATGCGTTACAATAATAGTAACAAGGTTCGTGGCTTGGTGATAAAGAAATATATCAATCTTCCATTAACTTACGATAGCGTCCTTTTTTAATATCTTCGTTGCCTAAACGGCGGGCTTTATTGATTTCATATTCAGAGTAAGTTCCTTCAAAATAGAATACTTCACCATTACCCTCGAATGCCAAGATATGCGTACAAATACGGTCTAAGAACCATCGGTCGTGACTGATGACAACCGCACAACCTGCAAACGACTCCAGACCTTCTTCCAATGCTCTCAGGGTATTCACATCAATATCGTTGGTAGGTTCGTCCAACAACAAAACGTTACCCTCTTGTTTTAACGCCAATGCCAACTGTAAACGATTTCGTTCTCCGCCAGAAAGCACTTCGCACTTTTTGTTTTGGTCGGTACCAGAAAAGTTAAATCGCGACAAATAAGCACGTGCATTGACATCACGACCGCCCATTCTTATATTTTCATTGCCTTGCGAAACAACTTCATAAACTGTTTGCTGGGGGTCTATATCTTTATGTTGCTGGTCTACGTATGCCAGCTTTACCGTTTCTCCTACTTCAAAAGTACCCGCATCAGGCTGTTCGAGCCCCATAATCAAACGGAAAAGTGTGGTTTTACCTGCACCATTGGGTCCTATCACACCTACAATGCCATTGGGAGGTAACATAAAATTGAGATCTGTAAACAACACTTTTTCTCCAAAAGCTTTTTTCACATGTTGTGCTTCAATCACTTTATTACCCAAGCGTGGTCCGTTAGGAATGAAGATTTCTAATTTATCCTCTCTCGCTTTCTGCTCTTCATTCAGCATCTGTTCATACGAGTTTAGACGAGCCTTTCCCTTTGCTTGTCGAGCCTTAGGTGCCATACGCACCCACTCTAATTCACGCTCTAATGTCTTGCGACGCTTAGATGCGGTCTTTTCCTCTTGATCCATGCGCTTGGTCTTCTGCTCTAACCACGAAGTATAATTACCTTTCCATGGAATACCTTCACCACGGTCTAACTCCAAAATCCACTCACTAACATCGTCTAAGAAATATCGGTCGTGCGTTACCGCAATAACTGTTCCCTCATACTGCTGTAAATGCTGCTCCAACCAATCGATACTTTCTGCATCAAGATGGTTGGTTGGCTCGTCTAATAACAACACATCGGGCTTTTGTAAGAGCAAACGGCAAAGTGCCACACGTCTTCGTTCACCTCCCGAAAGATTTGTTACTGGCAGATGACCAGCAGGACATCGCAAGGCAGCCATCGCACGTTCTAACTTAGAGTCCATGTTCCAAGCGTCGGTAGCATCGATGATATCCTGCACTTCTGCTTGTCGCTGCATCAGTTTGTCCATTTTGTCAGGGTCGCCATAATATTCTTCCAGTCCAAACTTGACATTTATTTCGTCATATTCTTTCAATGCGTCATAGACTTTATGCACTCCTTCTTGCACGTTTTCTTTCACGGTTTTCGTTTCGTCCAATAGTGGGTCTTGTGGCAAATATCCTACACTATAGCCAGGACTCCACACCACATCGCCTTGGGTTGGCTGCTCTATACCAGCAATAATCTTCATCAAAGTTGATTTACCAGCACCATTCAATCCTATAATACCAATTTTTGCACCATAAAAGAAAGACAAATAAATGTCTTTGAGAATTTGTTTTTGGTTTTGGGGGATAATCTTTGATACTCCCACCATTGAGAAGATTATTTTCTTGTCGTCTACAGTTGCCATATAAGTTTTTGAGTTAATGAGTTAATGAGTTATTCAGTTGAGTTGTTAAGTTAATAAGTTACTGAGTTATTAAGTTCTTAAGTTGATGAGTTGTTGGTTGTGGTTCCAAATTTCAAGCGCAATTTCATCAAGAGATGCGTCATTTTTTGAATTATATTTCTCGTAATCGAGCGATATATTTTCCTAAGATATCAAACTCTAAATTGACGATAGACCCTACTTTGATATCACAAAAGTTGGTATGCTCCTTCGTATAAGGAATAATCGCTACGGTAAAACGATTGTCTGTTGGTTCGCAAACCGTTAACGAAACACCATTTACCGTCACGCTTCCTTTATCAACTGTGATATATCCTCGTTTCGCCATTTCTCTGCTATAAGGATACTCAAAAGTGAAATAAGTAGAACCATCAGCATCTTGCATCTTCACGCAAGTGGCTGTTTGGTCTACATGTCCTTGAACAATATGCCCGTCTAACCTGCCGTTCATCAGCATTGAGCGTTCTACATTCACCTTGTCTCCAATGGTTATCAATCTCAGATTAGACCGTTCCAACGTTTCCTTCATCGCTGTTACCGTGTATGTATCATCATGAAGACGCACAACGGTTAAGCAAACACCATTGTGACTAATGCTTTGGTCAATCTTCAATTCGTCAACAAACGAACATTTCAATGTAAAATCAATGTTTTCTTGATCATGGCTAATCGCAACTACGGTTGCCATCTCTTCTACAATTCCAGAGAACATAAACAAAGTTTTTAATTGGGTTCTATAAATTATCCTTGTCAAGTTTTGAACTTATGTCACACGAAGTAGGCTGCACCTCAACGCAGAAAGCAAACTTTCGCTGCATTCGGCTTGCACTACCTTTTGTTATCAATCTGTAAGTGAGTAAGGTTGTGTAGCTACTACACTCCCAATGGCACTAACGCATTGAACCATAAAGGTACGAAACGTTGGCAAGACGTAACCCATAATATATTTAGTTGTGGTGGTAATTTATAAAACCCACCTTATATTTATAAAGGCAGGAAACACACCTGCCTTTATGTATGAAAAAGGGGTTGCTCGATGATGTGATGAAACTCCGAACTATATAAGATTTGAGAGCTCTCCGTCTTTGTAATCCACCGGCTTTACAGCTTAGTCCTAAAAGGATTTATGTGGCCCGCCATTAACAAAAGAAGTCTTCTCGGTTTCATGTTTTTATTGATGAGTATCCCGATCAAATCGACACAACCCCATGTTGTACTCTTTCTAAATGCAAAGATACAAATTTAGAATGAAACCTACAAACCTTGTCACCGTTTTACACTCATATAATAATGTTTTTTAATTATTGCTGTCCGCTAAAACTTCATTTACCCCAACCGTTCCAAATAGTTATGGGTTTTGGGTTGTTTTGTAACCTTACTACGATTGTACGCTTTATATGAAGTTTCTTTTCGTTAGATTAATATCTTTCTCTCTATTCCTTCAGATTCCACTTCGCAATGAACACCTTTGGTTTTTGGTTATATAACTCCCACTATTAATGGTTACTCAGGATTTTCACCGATTAGACAACGTTCATACTGAAGATACACAAAAAGTCCGCAATACCTATCAATGGTATCACGGACTTTTGATGATTATTATACTCATCTGTCAGCTCTGAATGGTTTGCGATTTAGCGCACTTGGAGCGTGTAATCCTCAACTTCACCATTATTAAATCCTCCACAAGGATCCTGATAGCCGTCAGGACTGGCAACAATTCGGATGCGATAGTTACCCTTTTGAATCGTTGTGGGTACATAGATATAGCCAGAGAACCCATAATATGAGTAGCGCTCAACTTTCTTTTCGTTTGGTGAGAAAACTCCATCGTTGTTGAAATCAACATAGACACGCCAATACATCTTGCTTCTGGAAGAAGATTTGAAGCCTGGAGTGAGCACATACTTAAAGGACTGACCAAGACTTGCGTAAGCAATATACGAAGTAAAGTCTGAGTATGAACTTCCGCCTGACACCTTCGTCATAGTGCTAAGACTGATTTGGCTGATATAAGCTGATGAGAAGTTGGCAGCTCCAACAGTACAGTATGTGTTTGGATTGGGTGTCGGGTCTGGTTTAGGATCGGGATCAGGGGTTGGGTCTGGCGTAGGATCAGGGTCTGGATCAGGGTCTGGATTTGGCTTAGGATCAGGTTCGGGTGGAGCTGGTTTCGTGATGACAGCCGTATAATCTTCAACCTCCCCATAAGTAAAGTGCTCGTCAGGTTTAGGGTAACTTCCCCATTTAGCACTGACACGCACACGCGTTTCACCATTCACAGCGTTGGAGGGAACTTTGAACATACGGTAGAAATAGTTTTCCGAATTCATGTATTGAGCCAACACGCGCTCGTTGTCCTCAAATTTTTTATTACCGTTAAAGTCCACCCAAACACACCAGTACATGGGATAAACACCGTTAGGGAATCGTGGCATGAGCGTAATGTAGTTGCTGCTGCCAGCCTCAAGCTCAACCTTCTTATTTTGGAAGAACGTGTAGGACGAGGCTCCACTATAGTTTTGCATCTCGCCTATGCTTACATAATAAATATAAGTGGAGTTGAAATAATCCGAATAGGAGGATGCGTAGCTATCTGTTGGGGTTGGATCAGGAGTTGGATCAGGGGTTGGGTCAGGGTCATTGCCGTCGTTATAGCCTGGAGGAGCAAAGTTTACCACGATGGTTTGCCAGTAATTGAAACCTCCAGAGCCGCCACCAATACCCAAACCACTTGGGTCGAGTGCGTTAAGCAAGAAATAGCCATCAGAAGATCCGCCCCATCCCCAATTGATGTGGAAGTATCCATTAGAGCTGTAACCATCACAAACAAAGGAATGTCCACCACCGTTACCACTCCCAGCATACTGCACTGGTCTACGGTTGTCAAGCTCGTTGCGCACGATGCTCTCCCACTGAGTGGTGGAATAGTCTGATCGTTCCAAGCTCGTTACAGCATCAGGATAAGAATAGTAGGTCTTCAACATCTTCGGAACATACTGCTGGTAAGTGCCGCTACCAGAGGGTGAGAAGCCCATGTCCAAGCCCACAGCCACACCGTAGCAAAGGCTTGCCACATCGTCATTGGATTCACGGAGCACAGAATACGGCATGTTCTTCCAATTCAAATCGTAGTTATAATTGAAAGACAGCGTGCCATAGCTGGAGTTGTAAGAGTGATAGCCCTTTCCTCGAGCAGGATACTCGTAAAAACGCATGATTTGGGAGGTTGCCGTAGCGACACAACCCACAGGACAATTATACGGGCAGTAAGCGTTGTAATAAGGAGCTTGGTTCCAATGAATGTTGGCTAACAACGGACTTACTGATGTCTGTGCGTTCATCTCTTGATTAGTTCCTGCGATGGCTGTCTGCCGCATTTGTTTGATGCGATTGTCTATCTTTACGTTTTCATAGGCAAAGCGAATCTCTTTAGAATAGCCGTCAAGCAGCTCGCGCATATTCACAGGTATTTTGTTAGGGTCGAACTTGCCATTGGTGGAATAGCCCAAAATGGGATAAGTACCCTTAGAGGCAGAAACGACAACAAAGCCATCATCGCCACAATTGATAATGTAATAGGTAGAGCGTTGTGCGTTGGAAGCACGGGTGCGCGGCATTCCATCAGTATACACCACTTTTAATTCAGGTATACCACTTGCCCTGGTCTTCACTTGAGCCACATCACTGTTTTGCTCAAGGAAGTTTCCTGCGATTTCCAAAGCTTCTTTTTCTTCCACGAAATTACTTTCGTTATTGCTTGTCATGATGGATTGAAATTCATCTGTTTGGCATCCAAAAAGAGTCAACAAGCCAACGAAGAAGAATCCATACAATAATTTGAAGAAACGTTTCATCAGCGTATAGGTTTTAATGATGTGTTGAATATGATTATAATAAACGTAATAGGAATTAGAGGAGAGTGCGAATTTTTATCTGATTCGCACTTTCCGTCTATAGTGTGTAATAGTCCTTGGCGAAGAAGTAGATTTCTCCGCCAAGAAAAAGGATTATTCTGTAGCGTAGCTTACATCAAAGACGATGGAGCCATGGAAGTCCACTGCTATCTTCCGGCGTGTTTGCATGCCGAACTGATAGTCTTTTGCATCGAAAATCAAGTCTTTCAACGTCTTGGTTATTGTCACCGTACCAAGATCATCACCCTTGGTAGTTCCTGCAGCGACTGTGTTACCCAGCGTAACTGTGATTTCCACCTTCTGATTGAGGAATGCTTCCATGTCCATACCGTTTCTATTCAGCGTAATTGTTGCGGTAGGTGCATCGATTTGGGTGTAAATGTTCGGACCATTCATCTTGTAAGCGTCTGAATAAGGAGCATTGAACAAGGATGTCGTTTGACCATTTGGCAATTTTATCGTTGCGTTACCCCAAACGTAAAGATCGGGTTTGTTGGCAGCGGCAGCCTCCAATGCGGAAGGTGTGAGTTTGAAGGAAATACGGTTGCACTCGGGTACAAACACAGAAGAAATAATCGGGAATCGATCGGTAGTAAGCACCTGTGCCACAGAGTTGTCGTCTACATAGCGGAGCGTATAAGAGATTGGTTCTGCTGTAGAAATAGGCATTGGCTCTGCGAGACTCTTGCGGAACCCTTCCCAGCCACCGTCAGCGAGGCGTCCGTGTTGTTCAGCCTTGCCACCGATGCAAAGCAGATGGAGCGCAGACTCGTCGAGTACTTTCTTATATTGTGTCTGCAAGTTCAAACTAAGGTTGCCCCAGTTGGGAAGCAATAAGCCAATGGCAGCCGTCACTTCGTCATAGGTATAGTTACTGGAAACTAACATGTAGGCGATACGACCATAATACACGTCACTGACATAAACTGGAATGGTGCCATCAAAATTCTTTGCTACCTCAGGTGCATTGGCAAGTATACATCCTGTTGGTGTATCCATTGAAACGCTATAAACTTTTTGGATGAACTTTAACAACACATGTGTCTTGTTGCGTTGCCATGAGTTGCTCAAGTCCCATGTAAGTTTTGCTGAGGTACCGATGGAGCCTGAGAGCTGTACAGAACCAGACCTATCGAGTGTCACTTGGTGATACTCGTACTCGGTCATGGCACCTGCATCCTGTGCACCAAAAGAGAGCCAATCTTTGAGTACATCCTGATAAGAGCTCCAAGTTGGATCGTTAAGTGGTCTGGAACTCAAAGAGCCTGGATCTCTTGGCACAAGCGTGTTGGAGATAACGATAGGATTGAGCTTCTGTCCTTTAACTGGTTTGTACTCGCCACTTGTAACACTTCCACCAACAAAGACATGTCCAGGATAGATAGATGTTTGTGCTGGATTGAAGATCATAAACTCGTTGTAAGCCGTACCTGACTGATGATAGGTAGTGCGAGTGATTTTCACGCCAGGAACACCATTAACGAAGTCATAAGAAGAAGTTTCGGTGCCTGGAGTTGGAGCGGGGGGAACATTCGGGGTTGGCGCACCGCTACGCGCCATACCCACGCCAAGCGAGTAATTGGCAAATGAGAACGACTCCTTAGGAACTGGGTTGGTGGTCTCATCATCGACCAACGGATCCTCACTCGAACAAGCACAAAGAGCCAAAACGGCTACCATCGGAAGCCAGGTCTTGGGCGCATGCAGCTTAAAATTTTTCATAAAAGACTGATTTTAAATAATTTGTTAATAAAAAAAACAATAAAGTCTTAAAAAAACAACAACTGTTTTCTTGTTTCTTTTTTGTTATGTAGATTAGTAATTATTATTAGTGCTTTGCTTATCGCCAACCTTCATGCCTGCAAAGATTTAATCTTTGAGTTGTACAGCTGACCAAGAGAGTGCAGAATGTTCTGCAAATGTTCACACGCTTTCATCTCATCAAGAGAAGATACGTTTCAGATATTCAAGGGAGAAAGGCTCAAACTTCAAGTCCACTTCTACTTCGTTGGAGATTTTCATCAGCAAGAAAGAGAACACTCCCATAGAGTATCAGGTCACGTTGTCCACCTAAGGACTTTGAGAATTGATAATACATAGTTCATTTCTTCATTATCTTGTCTTAACTTCGAAATACTACTATGATTATGATTCCGCAGCAAAGTTAATAAATATCTATAAAACTCTAAAAAATAATGAGATTTTTTTATAAAAAAAATAAAAAAATAGCATTTAACTTAAGAATAGTTATAAGATGAATGTCTTCGATTGAGGGTTGTAACCTCTTATATCTTCTGTGGTGTTGGCTCTAAATTGAGCCATATAGTTCACAAAAATGTGCGTTTAACCAGTCATTTTGCTTGTTTTTTTGTACGTATTGACATAATTATTCCATAGAGACGAGACGTTCAATTGGAACTTTTTGGTTTACATATATCAACATGGTAGTGGTGTCCCTTTATGCAGATCATTGGATTCATCCCCCATTCAAAGACACCCCAAAGGAAATCAGAGCCCTCCTTCATCAATGTATGAAACTTTTTTGCTACTTTTGTCGTCAAAGAAACGTATGGTAACCCATCATCATACAAATAACAGTTACGAGTAACAACTCATCTAAAAAAATCTACTATATGAACAAGATTTTTCAAATCAGCCTTTGTGGCATGGCTTTGCTTCTAAGTACATCTACGGTACAGTCTAAAGAGTGGTCGCTGAAAGACTGCATTCATTATGCGCTAACCCATAACATTTCGTTGCAAAAGAAGACACTACAACATTTGAGTGCGCAAGAAGACACGAAGCAAAGTCAAGCTGCCTTATTGCCGTCATTGGCGGTAAGCTCCTCCCAAAATTTGACATACCGCCCCTGGCCACAAACAGGAATTTCCACAGGGGGCTATATGCAGGCATCGGTAGACAAGGTGTATTATAATGGTTCGTATAGCATTAACAGCAATTGGACGGTATGGAATGGTGGAAAAAACAGACATACGATTAAGCTGAACAAGATCCTTGAGCAACAAACGGCATTGGATTCGGCAGAGATGGCTAACAAACTGATTGAGCAAATTGCACAACTATACGTTCAAATACTTTATTCCAAAGAAGCGGTAGCTGTAAATCAATCGATTTTAGAAACCAGCAAACAGAACGAAACACGAGGCGAAGAGTTCCTCAAAGTTCAAAAGATGAGTCGTGCGGATATGGCACAGTTGACCGCCCAACGTGCTGCAGATGAATATAATGTTATAGAAGCAGAAAACAACTTGCGCAACTATAAGCGACAGTTGAAGGAACTTCTGCAAATTATTGATACAGAAGAGTTTGATGTGTTACCTCCTCGACAAATAGAGACCGTTGAAAATCAAGCGATACCCAGTGTGTCTGAGATTTATACTACTGCCCTCAACAACCGACCCGAAATAAGAAATGCAGCATTGGGCATCGAAAGTAGTAACCTTAGTGTGCGCATTGCCAAAGCAGGGAAATTACCCACATTGGGAGTAAGTGCAGGCGTTGGAACGAGTACCACCTCCATGAGCAACTATGAATGGGGCAAACAAATAAAGAATAACTTTGACATTGGAGCTGGTATTTCCATTAACATCCCCTTGTTTGACAATCGACAAACCAAAACAGCTGTCAACAAAGCTCTTTTGCAAAAGCAGAGTTATATGTTGGATCTCAAAGACAAACAAACCAAACTCTACTCTACTATCGAGGATTATTGGTTACAAGCCACCAACAACCAACACAGATTGCGAGCTGCCATTGTAAGCACCAAGAGTGCCGAAGAAAGCTATCAGCTGCTCAAAGCGAAGTTTGACGAGAATCTTATCAATATTGTAGAACTGATGAAAGGAAAAGATCAGCTGATAAATGCTCAACAAAACGAGCTTCAAGCCAAATATCTTACCCTGCTCAACATTCACCTATTAAAGTTCTACCAACAAGGAGTCATGGAATAAGACAAAGCAAAAGTGGCTTCTATCTTTTATTGCTCACAGATAGAAGCCACCACTTTCCAAAATTTTTATTACTTGATATCTGACGGTAACATCAATTCTTGCGGAGACGAAACGAATGTTGTCGCACCATGCTCCAGCAGAAATTCCTTGTCACGAAATCCCCATAACACACTGATACACGGCATACCGCTGTTACGAGCCGTTGCAATATCTACGTCACTGTCACCAATATAGACAGCATCTGTTTTATCTACCCCTAATTGTCGCAACGCTTCCATTACCGTATCAGGCGCAGGTTTGCGGTGAATATCCTCTCGTTCACCAATTGCTACACTCACATAATCGCTAAAAAAATGTTGGCAAAGTTCACGAGTAGCATCATAGAACTTATTACTGACCACTGCCAACTTTTTCCCATGTTCGTGCAAATTTTTCAATAAGTCCATCACACCCGGATAAGGGCGCGTGTTATCTAAGTTGTGAACCATATAATGCTGGCGGAAATCCTGATAAGTCTCTTCAAATTCAGGATGTTCAAGACCGCCTGGAATGGCACGCTCCATGAGCTTTTTTACACCATTTCCCACAAAATGCCTTACCTCTTCTATTGTTCGCTCGGGCATTTGGTGTTTCTTCAGTGCATAATTACAACTAACAGCTAAATCTTGGAGACTGTCTAAAAGTGTGCCATCCAAATCAAAAATATACGTACTATACTCCATATTGTTACGTGCATCAATCGCACATCATTAAAAAATTAATTCTTAACTTAAACGATTAAGAAAATCGTTGCTCTCATCAACACCCTTATCATTTAACAGGAGTGATGCAAGCAAAACAATCTGACACATCAGCATTGCTTTGATGACTGCAAAGGTACAAATTGTCTTATGGATTTCCAAATCATCTACCTTCTTTCGTGACATAGTTCCACATTCGCTCAACATCACTTCTAAAGTTCGGTAATTAACTGTCAATAAATTTAACAAAACACCTCTCATAACTTTCATACTTTCAACAAAAAGAAAGTTGGTTGAAAATATTCGAGTATTTGCAAGTTTTCATAACTATTTGAATAATAAATACTTATAAAAATTCGCTACTAACAAGCCCATTGTTTAACCTGAATTCTCCACTAAAAGCAATGATTTATGTGGCTTGAAAGCACCATCTAAGCCCGTTATTCCATTACAATAGGGCGACTATTATCACTACTTAACGGGGTTAACTCAATGGGATAACACTCAAATCTACTTATTTTCACGATGAAAACTGCCAAAACTGCATGAAAGAGTGCCATATTTTGCGCTAGAATGCAAAAATAAAAAGGCTCATTTTTGGTAATTAAAATTTACAAACTGCTGTGTCACATTAAGGAAAAAATCTATTTGTCAATTCACAATTTCTTGCCATGAGAGAACATGCTGATGATGAGAAATCATAAAATTAATAAGGTTTTATTTTGCCCAATGTATAACTTCTACTACCTTTGCAGCCGTTAAAAACATTTGATAATGGATCAACAACATAAAAATAGATATTTAGTAGCGGCTGCCACGTGCTTATTTTTAGTCTTTGGCTTGATGTACTATTACTTTTTTTCCGCATTCTCAAACTCAGAAACCACTCAGTATATCTACATTGATACCGATGACAATGTAGACTCTGTTGTCGCTAAATTAACGCCCATCGCCAAACAACACAGTCTTCATGGTTTTACCACGCTGATGCGCCATAGTCAGTATGCCGACCATATACGAACGGGAAGATATGCCATCAAGCCCTCACAGGGTGCATTCACCGTTCTAAGGCACATAAAAAATGGCATCCAAGACCCCATCAATCTCACGATACCCTCGGTTAGAACCATGGATCGGTTGTCAGAAGAATTGGGCAAACGCTTAATGCTTGACAGTACCGACATCGCCAAGGCTTTGACCAGTCAGGAAATCTGCAAGAAATATGGCTATGATACAACGACCATTGCTTGTATGTTCATTCCCGACACCTATGAAATTTATTGGAATATATCTATAGACCAACTGTTGGACAGGGTAAAGAAAGAAAGCAATCGTTTTTGGAATAGCAAGCGCACGGCACAAGCACAAGCATTGAAACTATCCAAAAATGAAGTCATCACATTGGCAAGTATCATTGACGAAGAGACCGTTAACAATGCAGAAAAGCCAATGATTGCAGGAATGTATTACAATCGTTTGATGCTCAGAGACAGCAAATATCCAAATGGAATGCCACTTCAAGCCGACCCCACCATAAAATTTGCATGGAAAGATTTTGATTTGCGACGCATTTATCAAAAACTTCTAAACATCAAGAGTCCGTATAACACATACAAGAATACTGGTTTGCCACCAGGTCCTATCCGTATAGCCTCCATTGCTGGCATCGATGCCGTATTAAATATGGTGCACCACGACTATCTGTACATGTGTGCCAAAGAGGACTTTAGCGGTACGCATAACTTTGCGAAAACTTACCAAGAACACTTGGGAAACGCAAATAAATACACCGCAGCACTCAACAAAAGAGGAATTCAATAAGATATTTTGCAAAGATGATTCATGAAAAGGCAACTACCTGTCATTGAATGATCAAAAACTTAGAATTAAAAAATGCCCGTTTCTTCACAGAGATGGGCATTTATTTTCAATAGGTATTAGTTTTCTTTAAGGTAAAAGATTGTATTCAGGATAACACTGCAAATATAGAGAATTAAAATGAATCAAACAAATTTATTTCCATATTAAATAACATATTTCTATCATTTGCACAAAAAACTATGGTTGGTAGAATGGATAATCTTTAGTTTTTATTATCTTTGCACATATTATATTAATGACATAAAGGTTAGCCACGACTTTTGTAAGCCAAGAGTTATCCTAAAAGTAGTTGAATATGACAGTACAAGAGGACAATCACACAGAAGAGAAAAAAAGCCTGAGTTTTGTAGAGCAACTCGTTGAGGAAGACCTTGCGAAAGGCAAGAATGGTGGAAGGATTCAGACACGTTTCCCTCCAGAGCCCAATGGCTACTTACATATAGGACATGCCAAGGCTATCTGTATGGACTTTGGCATCGCAGAAAAATACAACGGTATATGTAATTTACGCTTTGACGATACGAACCCAAGCAAAGAAAACAACGAATATGTCGAAAATATTCTCAACGACATTTCATGGTTAGGGTTTAAGTGGGAAAATATTTATTACGCTTCAGACTATTTTGAAAAACTGTGGGATTTTGCGGTTTGGATGATTCGAGAAGGACATGCCTACATTGACGAGCAAACCGCAGAACAGATTGCTGAACAAAAAGGTACACCTACAACTCCGGGTGTGGCTTCTCCTTATAGAGATCGTCCCATAGAAGAGTCGTTGAAACTCTTTGAACAGATGAATACACCAGAAGCCGTTGAGGGTAGTATGGTGCTCCGTGCAAAATTGGATATGGCAAATTCCAACATGCACTTCCGCGATCCTATCATCTATCGTATTATCCATATTCCTCACCACCGTACAGGAACTAAATGGCATGCCTACCCTATGTACGACTTTGCCCATGGACAAAGCGATTACTTTGAGGGTGTAACTCATTCTATCTGTACACTCGAGTTCGTTCCACACAGACCTCTTTATGATCATCTTATTGATTTTTTGAAGGAGATGGACGGAACAAGTGACGTCATGAACGACAATCGCCCACGACAAATAGAGTTCAACCGACTGAACTTAACCTACACAGTGATGAGTAAACGCAAACTCCATGCACTCGTAGAAGAGCATGCTGTTTCGGGATGGGACGACCCTCGCATGCCGACACTGTGCGGAATGAGACGTCGCGGGTATTCACCTGAAAGTATTAGAAACTTTATCAAGTCTATCGGCTACACCAAGTTTGATGCGCTGAATGACGTGGCATTGCTCGAAGCTGCCGTTCGCGACGATTTGAACAAGAAGGCTTGTAGGGTGAGTGCCGTGTTGAATCCTGTAAAACTGGTGATAACCAACTATCCCGATGGCGAGTCTGAAGAAATGGAAGCCATCAATAATCCAGAGAATGAAGCAGACGGCACGCACACCATCACATTTAGCAAAAATCTGTGGATTGAACGAGATGACTTTATGGAAGATGCACCCAGAAAGTTTTTCAGAATGACACCTGGCAAAGAAGTGCGACTGAAAAATGCGTATATTGTTAAGTGTACTGGATGTACCAAAAACGAAAATGGTGACATTATAGAAATCCAAGCCGAGTACGATCCACAAAGCAAAAGTGGAATGGAAGGAGCAAATCGCAAGGTAAAAGGTACACTACACTGGGTATCAGCAGACCATTGTCAACAGGCAGAGGTGAGAGAGTACGACCGATTGTTCTACGTAGAGAACCCTGGAGCAGATGAAAGAGACTTCCATGAGTTGCTAAATCCAGACAGTCTACATGTTTTCAAAAACTGTTATGTCGAAGAATATGCAGCTAACAAAAAGCCTGGAGAATACTTACAGTTCCAACGAATTGGTTATTTTATGGCAGACCCAGATAGCAGTGCATCGCATTTAGTATTCAATAAAACAGTAGGATTAAAAGATGCTTGGGCAAAAGTAAAGAAGTAAGCATATCCATTTATTCTATCCAAAGAACCGCTTAAATGACAAGTAACGAAAATTCGTATTTTGAATCGAAAGAGTTTAAAAATATTTTGCAGCAATTTGAAAAATCACAAACGTCAGGCAATCCTATATTTATGGATTCAGACGACTTTTCAGATATAGCAGAATATTATTTTAATCACGGAGATTTCAAAAATGCCAAAAAGGCTGTTCATGACGGTTTGGATATCTTTCCTCATTCAACGAATCTGTGGATTATCAAAGCGAAATTAACTGCTTTAGTAGAGAAGGATGTTACAAAAGCTTACACCTATCTTGAGAGAGTTGAAGATAAGAGCGACTTTGAGTACATCTACTTTTTAGGTGAGTTGAAATTGCGTGAAGAAAAAAAGGAAGAAGCAGAAAAATTGTTTCGGAAACACTTGAATGACTTAGACGAGGAAGAGCGAGAAGATTTCATCTTCGACATCGCCTCACTATATGCAATAAACGAGCAATTCACGAAAGCCGAAGACTGGTTCGAGCTATTGAAATCAAAAACAGATGATGATTGCCAAGAGTTGAAAGGGCGTATACTTTTAGGTTTGGGCGATTATGAGGAGAGTGAACGAATCTTTCAAAAGCTCATAGACAAGAATCCATACTCTGCTGATTATTGGACAGATTTGGCTTCTTTGCAAGTCCTCTATGACCGCTTTAGTGATGCGATTACAAGTTGTGAATACGCGATTGCTATCAATCCCAAGAACTCACTTGCAACGATTATCAAAGCCAATTCACTTTTCGACTTAGGAAACTTTGAGGAAGCCTTGAAATATTATCTTGCATATCAACAGTTAGAACCAAATAACCTGACGTTTGAAAGGCAGATAGGAGATTCGTATCTTCAACTTGACCAACCCACAAAAGCAATTGCTCACTGGAAAAAGTCAGAAAAACAGTATCAAGACGATCCAGAAAGCTTGGCAGAGATTTATGAAAATATAGCCTTGACGCTGTCTCATTTAGGGAAAATGGATGAGGCTTTGTCCTACGTTGATAAGATGCAGAATTTGGAATGCACGAAGATGGAGGACGTAAGACTAACGAAAGGGCACATCCTAATTGAAAATGATCAAATAGAAGCAGCGCAAGAAATTTTTCAAGAAGCCATACTCCAGCCCGATGCTTCTGCTTATACTGCCTTGAAAATAGCCATCTATTCATATGACTGCGGTTATGTACAAATGGCTTATGAAGTTCTTAAGAACTTTCTTGAGGGTGTAGATGAGACTTGGGAAATTGGATATTCCTTTTTTGCTGTTTGTTGTAAAACTCTCAATAAAACGGATGAATTTTTACAAGCAGTGAAAAAAGCATGCGAAAAAAATCCAGAAGAAGCCCAAAAAGTATTGCAAACCTTTTTCCCGGAAGGTATAGCACCTGAAGAATATTACAACTTTCTCCTTCAGAACCAATAAGTAAAAAATGTGTTTAGTATCACAACAAACTATTTAAAATTATTCACATGAACTGGTTTTCTTCACTCATGGGAAACTTAAATTATGGTACCGTCTTTCTACTGATGTACATTGAAGGTACTGTAATACCCGTCCCATCGGAGTTAATTGTGTCGCCAGCAGCTTATCACGCTGCCGCAGGACACCTTGATATCACACTTGTCATCATTGTCGCTACTTTGGGAGCTGTTCTTGGTTCCGCTACAAACTATATGGCTGCTTATTATTTAGGTAGACCGATTGTGTATAAGTTTGCAAATAGCAAATGGGGACACATGTGCTTGTTAAACCAAGAGAAGGTAGAAAAGAGCGAAAAATATTTTTATGACCATGGCGTTATCGCAACATTGACTGGACGTTTGTTACCGGGCATTCGACAAATAATCTCCGTACCAGCAGGTCTTGCAAAAATGAAGTTTTGGAAGTTTATCCTTTACACCACCATTGGTGCAGGAATCTGGAATTGTGTGTTAGCAGCATTGGGATGGTATTTACATTTTATAGTACCTGAGGAGCAACTCAACGAAAAGATTATTGAATATAACGATCATATCAAGGTTGTGATTCTTGGTATAGCTGCCATTGTTGCACTCTACTTCCTTATAAAATATCTTTATCGAAAAAACAAGCAAAAAAAGACGGTTTAAGAACTTTTTTTCAGCTTAACAGCATGATGCACATAAGTCTGTTAACAGGTATTATCGTTCACTAAGCGTCAAATCGGCACTATTTTCATATCCGCAATGCCCATCAACAGGCGTTGCGGACTTCTTTTTGGAAAAGTAAGCCGCCTATTAAACTATCCTTCATCAACTTTTCACTAAAATGAAAGAATGGAAGACACTATCTTTGAAAAGCTCCTTAACTTTCGAAAAAAGTTGATGTGTCACAAAAACAAAGTTTGATTTGGCTTTTTTTCAAACAAATATTATCTTTGCAAGAGATAGAAGCAAAAATGGAAAAATATTATTTTCCATTAGTAGCTTGTTCTATCTGGTGCAAATGAAAAATCAATATTTCAAGATATTCATACTACTCATCATCTGCCAGTATGGCTTGTTAGGATCGTTATCAGCTAAAAGCAAGAAAGATTCTATCTTAACTCGCATATTTACATATCCCGAAAAAATAAAGACACTACAAGCACCTGACACTGTGAGTTATGCATATATGAAGTCTTCTTTTCACATTAACAAGCGAAATCTGCTGTTAATGGCTGTTCCGACTATGTATGCAATGGCACATGTTGGCAGCAGACGTTATCTTGAAGAAAGCTATAATAAAGTCACTTTCTTACCAAATGGCAAGTACCAAATAGATAAGATTCTGTCGCTATCCTCTGCTGGCACTCACCGTCTATCATTTCCTGCCATGCTTCATTACTTGACACCTAATATATATGATGTCACTCTGATTAACGAGAATGTGCTTTCTCCTTTTAACAGGCAAAATAAAATTTATTATAAATATACTATTGAAGAATCGGCAGACAGTTTACTAAAGCTCCATTTCAAACCACGGTTAAAGAACACACTGTTAGTAACTGGTGAGGCGAAAGTCGATGCTCGCTCTGGAAAAATTATCACTATACAACTAACGGGCGAGTATGATATGATCTTTTACAGACTATCCATTCAGATGGGTAACCATGGAGTACAATCTCTGACGCCACAAAATTGCAGCCTTACTTCACGCTTTTTATTCTTTGGCAACGATGTCCGAACTCATTATACCATTGCTTATCACTTGCCTAAGATTCTACCTAACATCTCGGAAGCGAATCAAAATTTTCAATTGATGGAACAGATTCGCCCTGAACCGCTGACTTCTTACGAGAAGATGGTGTATCGCGAATTACTCAAAGATAAACGAAGCGAAGAAAAAGACACTACCGCATTGGATTCTGTTACAACTCCTCCTAAAGTAAATTTTGTGAAATCTGTCCTTTGGGATATGATTGGCGAAAATATATTCAATGACATCCACCAAGATTTTGGTCCGAACAAAGCAGGCTCTCTGCGGATAGATCCCATCTTAAATCCATTATACATGGAATATAGTCCAAGTCAGGGATTTTATTATAACTTCAACATTCGTGGCGGATACCATTTTTCTGAAAATAGCAACATTTGGCTCCAACTAAAAGGAGGTTATTCCTTTCGACTTCATCAATTTTCTTTTTGGATACCTCTCATCTATTACTTTGACATACGGCACAACGGATTTATCAGTTCAGGAATATCTGGAGGTCGAAGAATCCAAAATGGAAATTTAGTAAATGAATTGAGAATAGCAACAAACAATAATCGTGTTTGGGATAATCTGAATTTATATGAGTTTAACGATTCCTTTTGGGATTGTTATGCGAACTACGACTTTACGCCTAAGATAGGCATCCAAGCAGGCTTTGTTTTTCACCGTCGAACAGCATTAAACAAAGTAGGATTTGAACTTATTAACAAACCTTCTGTATATACATCCTTAGCTCCCAAGTTTCAAGTACATTATAGACCTTGGGGATATCAAGGTCCTACACTGATGGCTTGTTACGAAAAAAGCATCAAGAAACTGGCAGGAACCAATACACCTTATACTCGTTGGGAGTTTGATGGACAATATATCTTGCCCCTTCACAACGTACAATCACTATCCATGCGTATTGGAACAGGATTTTACACCGATAGATCTCATAATGATTACTTCGTGGATTTTGAAAATTTCAGACAAACTTTCCTACCGAATGGTTGGAACGACGAATGGTCTGGTGAATTTGAACTCTTGGAAAGTAGTCTATATAACCAATCTAATTATTACGTTCGTGCAAATTTCACCTATGAATCTCCTTTCTTGATATTGGCTTGGACACCTCTCATAGGGCATTTTATTGAACGTGAAAGGCTGTATCTGAGTGCACTTCGTGTTAAAAATGCGAATCCATATTTAGAATTGGGCTATGCAATCAAGACACGCTTTCTCTCTATTGGCGCATTTATGTCGAACATGAATGGCAGAACAAAGGATTTTGGGTTTAAGTTTGGTTTTGAATTATTTAGACGGTGGTAACCCTTCATCATAGAAATAAAGAATATGAATACACAGCAACCGAGTTCTCTTACTATCTCCAAGGCAAGTGCAGGGAGTGGTAAAACTTTTAAATTAGCCACAGAATATATCAAAATAGTCATTGATAATCCGTACGCTTATCGCAATATCTTGGCAGTAACATTTACCAACAAAGCGACAGAAGAAATGAAAATGCGTATTCTCAGTCAACTTTACGGTATTGCTCATGGACTGTCTGATTCGGAAAGTTATTTCCAAGAAGTGAAAAAAGCCTTAGATTTATCAGACAAACAGATAAGGGAAAGGGCTGAAAAGGCATTAGACTTATTGCTCCATAATTACAGCTATTTTCGGGTAGAGACGATAGACTCCTTTTTTCAGAGTGTGCTACGAAATCTTGCACGTGAGTTAGACTTAACGGCAAACTTAAGGATTGAACTTAATGACAAAGAGATACAAGAAAAAGCGGTAGACCAGCTGATAGAAGAACTTCATCCCAAGCAACAACTGTTAGGGTGGATATTAGACTTTATTGAACAAAAAATAGCGGATGACAAATCATGGAATGTGATTGGTCTCATCAAAGATTTTGGTAATAATATTTTTCAAGATACCTATAAAGACCATCAAAGCGAACTAACAACCAAGCTCAACCAAGAAGGATTCTTCCCTCAATATGTCCAACAGTTATATGCCATTAAAGAGAAGACTATCAAGGAATTAAAAGATATTCCGCAAGAGTTTACGTCCCTTCTGACGAAATACGACGCTTGCATTGACGACTTGTCAAGAAAATCAGGAGGACCTGCAAGCTACTTCCTGAAAATGAGCAAAGGTACTTTTGACTCCAAGATGCTCATCAATTCGTATGTTCAAAAAGCTTTAGATAGCCCAGACGGTTGGTTGACGAAAACAAATTTGAAAGACCCACGGTTATTTCAATTAGCAACAGAGCTGACACAACTTTTGGAAAATGCAGAGAAAAAGCGAAAGGCATTGATTAAGCCTTATCGCACAGCTGACCTTATTTTGAAGAATCTCAATCAGCTACGCTTATTAAGTAGTATTGAAAATAAGGTCAGAGAACTGAACGACGAAGGCAATAACTTCTTGCTGAGCGACACACAAACATTGCTACATGAGTTGATAGACCAAAATGACAGTCCCTTTATTTTTGAGAAAATTGGAACGCAGTTATCACACATTATGATTGATGAGTTTCAAGACACCAGCACCGTACAATGGAAAAACTTCAAGATACTGCTTCAAGAGACGATGAGTCATCAAGACACCAACAGCTTGATTGTTGGCGATGTGAAGCAAAGCATCTACAGATGGCGTTCTGGAGATTGGAGACTGCTAAACAATATTGAGCAAGAGTTTGCCCCATCACATCAATTAAAAATCGAACCACTCGATACCAACTATCGGTCTGAACATCATATTGTGAACTTTAACAACCACTTCTTTGAAATTGCAGCACAACAGGAATACGAAGAGTTGGTTGCCTCTCATACACAAGGAGCTGAGCAAATGCAGAAGGCTTACGCAGATGTCATCCAAAAGATTCATAAATCTAAAGATAAACATGGCTGTGTACGTATCAAACTTTTCCCTAAGGAGCAATACAATGAAACTACAATTGATGAGATAATTCATACCATTCAGTTGTTGTTAGACAACGGAGCCAAAGAAAACAGCATTGCCATTTTAGTGAGAAACAAAGCGAATATCCATGATATAGCCGACGTGTTGATGCAAGCAATGCCTCATATCAAACTCGTTTCTGACGAGGCTTTCCGCTTAGATTCTTCAAGTGCGGTGAACATATTGGTGGATGCCCTCCACTGCTTGACGCATCCAGAAGACCAACTAACAGTGGCAAATTTGGCAAAAACATATCAAACCCAGGTTCTCAACCACGATTTGGGCGATGATGATTTGTTGATTCAAGGAAAAAACATTTGGGATTTCCTGCCCAAACAATATGTCTTAGAAGCAAAAGCACTATTGTCTCTTCCTGCAATGGATTTGGTAGAGCGACTATACGCCCTATTTGATTTATCCACTCTCAAGCATCAAAGTGCCTATGTATGTGCATTTTATGATGTACTCAGTCAGTATATTTCAGACAATATTGCTGAGATAGACAGCTTTATCAATCAATGGAATGAGACGTTGCACGAAAAGACCATCCAATCTGATGGCATTGACGGCATCAGGATGTTGACAATTCACAAGAGTAAAGGATTAGAGTTTGATCATGTCATTATTCCTTTCTGTGATTGGAAACTGGAAAAAGAAAAAACACTATGGTGCAAAACCGATGTTGCCCCATTCAATGAACTGCCCGTGATACCTATTACATTCAATGAGGGTAAAATGCAAGAGTCCTATTTTGAAGATAGTTATCAGTACGAACACCTGCAAAATGTTGTTGACAACATGAATCTTCTATATGTTGCCTTTACCCGTGCTTGTAAGAGTTTGTTTATTTTTGGACAACGAAAAGTACAAGCAAGACGTTCTAAAATCATTGAAGACTCACTGATGAAATTACATGATTCGTTATCTGAGAGTAGACTGGAAGGAGATATGAACAAGCGAGACGATACCCTTTGCTTTAGCTACGGAGAGTTATGGATACCTTCTGAAGAAGAAACGAAATTTTCTGAAAATGTTTTCTTCGCACCCATTCAAACGCAATCCGTAGAGATAAAGAGTTATGGCACCAGTGTAGAATTTAGACAAAGCAATCAGAGCAGAACATTCACTCTCCCTGAAACAAACGAAGATGCCACGCACCAAAGCTACATTCAACTTGGTAATGTGCTACACATGTTATTTTCCAAAATAAAAACCACATCCGACATCCCCACCATTTTAAGAGAACTGGAGTTTGAAGGGGTGCTTTACGACAACATCATTACCCACGAAAAGCTGCAACAGCTATTGGAGAAACGTCTCAACAATCCAAAAGTGGCAGCGTGGTTTTCACCTCAATGGGAGCTATATAACGAGTGCAGCATCATCCATACCAATCCTGTCACAGGCGAAGTCATGACCCACAGACCCGATAGAGTAATGATGCAAGGAGATAAAGTTGTGGTTGTAGATTTTAAGTTTGGTAAACCTCGTCCCGAATATCACGACCAAATCAGAGAATACATCCATCTGCTTCAGCAAATGGGACACACCCAAGTGACAGGATATTTATGGTTTGTTTATAGTAACTTGATTGAAGAAATAAAATGAAATATAGTTTTTTAGAATATGTTGCCAAAGATTTATTAGAAAAATTTGGTACCAATTTATCACACATTGCCGTTGTCTTTCCCAACAAACGTGCCTCACTGTTTTTGAACAAGCACCTTGCACAGCTGTCCGATCGCCCTTTGTGGAGTCCATCTTACCTCACCATCAGCGATTTGTTCAGACAACACTCTACGCTTACCGTTGGAGATCCAATCAAATTGATTTGTGATCTCCACAAGTCATTTATTACCTGCACTGGTAGAGAGGACACGCTGGATGTGTTCTATGCGTGGGGTGAACTGTTATTGGCAGATTATGACGACATTGACAAGAATTTAGCAGATGCCGATAAAGTCTTTGCAAATCTAAAAAACATTCACGAGTTGGATGATATCTCGTATCTGTCCGAACATCAAAAGCAAATATTGCAAAAGTTTTTTAGCAATTTTGATGAAAACCATCACACAGAACTCAAACGCCGATTCATCGAACTGTGGAGTCATTTAAGCGACATCTATCACCATTTCAATGAAAAGCTATCGCTGCAAGGACTTGCCTACGAAGGAGCATTATATAGAAATGTAGTATCAAACAAGAACCTCTCATTTGAATTCGACCAATATATTTTCGTAGGATTTAATGTGCTTCAACAAGTTGAGCAAGAGCTATTTCGTCAGTTAAAGAGCATGGGTAAAGCCAAATTTTATTGGGATTTCGATGATTACTATATGAGTGATGAGAAACAAGAGGCGAGTCACTTCATCCGCCAGTATCTTGACACTTTCCCCAATGAGTTAGATTGTCACAATGCCGATATCTACCAACAATTCAAACAGCCCAAGCAAATTACTTACCTCTCTGCGCCTACTGAAACAATACAGGCAAGATATATCAGCGAATGGCTACAACACAATGGCAGAATGGAGGCTGGCATTAAAACCGCTATCGTGATGTGCGATGAATCTATCCTACAAACAGTCATCCATTGCATCCCTCCTGAAGTAAACAAGGTTAATATTACCACTGGCTATCCTTTAGCCCAATCACCTGTAGCGTCATTGATACACCAACTGCTCAAATTGCAGTTGTCAAGCTATGCGCATAATGGCAAATATCGATTAACAGAGGTGAAACGCATGCTTAGCCATCCCTACATCAAATATCTTTCAGAAAATGCACCTGAATTGATAGTAAACTTGGAAGAAAATAAGCATTATTTCCCCACTCGGAATGAATTGTCCGTAGATGCAGGATTAACTTTGGTGTTCAAAGAGTTGGTAGACGATCCTACAAACCTCTATCTTACAGAGTGGATATTAGAAATACTTCAACTCATTGGCAAGAACGGCAGAGATAGTGAAGATGCCTTTTTTCAAGAGTCTGTATTTCGGATGTACACACTCATGAATCGACTACATGAGCTCATCCATAGCGGAGATTTGCGCATACAGCTCACTACTTATGAGAAACTCATTCTCCAGCTCATTCAAAATACTTCCATTCCTTTTCATGGAGAGCCTGCCGAAGGCATCCAAATCATGGGAGTACTCGAAACGCGTAATTTGGATTTCGACCACATCCTCATTCTCTCTTGCAACGAAGGGAACATGCCAAAAGGTGTCAATGACGCCTCGTTTATCCCCTACTCTATTCGTGAAGCCTACGGACTCACCACCGTGAAGCACAAAGTTGCTATCTACGCTTATTATTTTCACCGTTTATTACAACGAGCCTCTGACATCACACTCACTTACAACAATTCGACAGAAGGAAGTCATAAAAGCGAGATGAGCCGATTTATGCTGCAAATGTTAGTGGAAAGCGGACATCCTATCCAAAAAATTGCGATGCTCTCTGGACAGGAAATCAAACACCATGAAGCCCACCCCATTGAGAAGAAGGAAATGGTCATGGAGGTGTTGTACAACATGAACCAAATTTCACCAACTGCGATTAACAGATATATGAGATGTCAATTGCAGTTTTATTACAACACTATTGCAAAACTCTACGAACCAGAGCCCGATAATGACATTGATAACCGCATGTTCGGAAACATCTTTCACAGAAGTGCAGAACTCATTTATACGTCTTTACAACATGAGAGCGAGTGGATAGAACCCACGCAGCTTAACAAGTTAAGAACGAAAAGTCAGCTACTCGAAAGATTTGTAGATCAAGCCTTTTATGAAGAAATTTACAAATCAAAAGACAAGATACGCCCTATTGAATATAATGGTCTGCAACTGATTAATCGTAAAGTGATTATCGATTATCTAAAACGACTGTTGAAAATAGACGAAGCCTTAGCTCCTTTTAGGATTCTTTCGTTGGAAGAAAGGGTTAATACAACGATTTCTTTTGAGACTGCACAAGGATTGAAGACCATCACTGTGGGTGGCATTATTGACAGGTTGGACGAAGTTACTGACCCAGACGGCACACATCGCATACGAGTCGTTGACTACAAAACGGGGCGACCAGCCACTTCTGTACCGACAGATGTAGAAGATATCTTTAGTGACGACAACTTAACAGAGAAGCACAAAGATTATTATTTACAGACTTTTCTTTATGCTAACATTGTAAGGCAGCATCAAGAACTCAATCCACATGGCTTGCCTGTCAGTCCTGCCCTACTCTTCATACAGCAAAATCCAGGTGATGACTTTGACCCGACACTGCTCCTATCAAAAGAAAAAGTGAGCGACATCGGTACTTACAGCTCGGCTTTCAGCAAACACTTACAACAAGTACTGACCGATATATACGATTCATCTTACCCCTTTACACCTACCCAAGACACCAAACGGTGTACCTATTGTCCCTACAAGCGAATTTGTGGTCGAAATTAGTCAGTAAGGATGAAAGACTGATAAACTTACAGAACAACTTACATAATTTACAAATAAGTTACGAGAAGGAAGTCAGAGCTTCTCGTCAAAGGCATCTCACATTAGCCACCTTTGTGGGATGCTTTTGACGAAGTCTATTCATATATATTAAATTATTCTCATTCAGGCACATATATTACTTGTCCATTATCTAATTCGTATGCTATTCCTATTTTTTTCCCTTTGGTACCGTCGGTATTACTTTGATCGTTGGAAGGAGTATACCGCTCTATCTTTTTACCTTTTTTGGTAATAATCTCCATATTTTCTTTACCTGGATTTTTTACCATCGTAAAATCCTGACTGCTAAACATCTCTGGCATCTTGTATCGTGTTACCAATGCCACCATGAGAGCCACGGCAAAGACCATAGACACGTCAAAAAGATTGCCCACCACACTCATGGGATTAAAATCTTCATCGTTTGAAGATGAAGCATAACGGCGACGTCTTCTCATACCCTCTCCTTATTTTCTAAGATTAAATCTGCCAAGAACTCTAATTGCGTGCGCTGCTGCATAAACCAACGCCTCTTAACCTGCATCGTTATCATGCCTACGCCAGCAGAGAATAATCCTATGACGGTTGTAGCAAAAGCCACTTGCATATTATACGCCATAGAAGCAATGTCGCCTGTTGACAATCCCACAAGAGCAGGTCCCATGGGAATAAGCGTTCCCATAAGTCCCAACTGTGGTCCTAATTTAGCCAACAAGGCAGGCGCGCCTATCTCTTTATTATAATCTATTTCAAATTGTGAAAGCAACCTCTCAATGTGTTGCTCGCTTCCTTTTGCGTCTAATATGCGATGCGCGTAAACCAAAAGAGGCGACGTTCTTTGCGTAGGCAGCTGCTCTTTGAGACTGGGCAATCCATCGACGGTAAGAGTGTCGAAATGCTTTTCAATGACACGCACCGTATGTCGCATGCCAAGATACTGTCCGAAGAATGTCCCTAACAAAAGTAATGCTCGGATAAAGAGCAACAATAAAATTACGATGACAGGAATTAAAAGTCCTGTGGTAATCCAAAAAAGAAAATCTGAAATATAAGTCATATTTGTTTTTATTTAGTTTTCAATCAAGATGTTTTTACAATCATGTATTTATCAATGTCCTATTTTATTTTAATGTAACGTATCAAAGCCCCTAAGAAAACGCCCAGTGCAAGCAACAAAGCCACTCCAGCCGTAGCGAACCAATTAACTGGCGAATTGCTATTTTGTGGTGTCGATACCCGAACCGTTGCCACGACGGCAATCATTGCCACGATTAAATTTGAAAGGAAAAGCATTTCTAAGCGTACGTCTCTATCGCCTAAAAGTCTTCGCAACAGAAAAGTGAGCAATGGTATGGATACGACAAATACTGCCGCCAATACATATGCTATGAGCGAGAACGAGAGGCCGGGCAAGCCAAAGATGCACTCAACCAGCATGGCAAAAACAACAGGAAAGATTGCAAAGCCTGGCCACCATTGTAATATAGCGTAATATATTTTTTGACGAAACGTAGCAGCCTGTGGCATCTTTGTCTTTTCCCGCGCTGCAACCATACAAAAAAGCAATTGGACAATAATGTCTATTGAGAGTATGACAGCCATGTTTTGCATAATCGGCTCAGAAGCGAACCATTCGGCTATATGCGTACGCGATTGGTTAATGGCGATAGGCCATGTACTTATCGTAAACACTGCTATGAGCATGGTGTATACTGCAATTCCTTTCCACGTTCCAAAGGTTTGCTTCAATAGAAAATTGAAGCAAACCAATAACATAAGAATAGCTATGACAGTAACCATTTTATCAATTTCATTGTTTATTTTTTTTGCTCTTTGCTGATTCTGAAAATTATCTATGATGAATTTTTAACATGTTTTTTCAATCAAGATGTACCCTCATATAATCACATTTACTCATAAGATGGTATTTTTCAGAAACAGCCTTCCTTCATTTTTATCGCATTTTACGATTGCGTCGCACAATGAATGCAACAGCAATTATGGCAATAAGTACGACAATGATAATAACCGTACCGTTTACGGAGTCAGAGGTAGTATTCTGATTGTCAGACAGAGTTTCCTTCTTCATGGTCATACCCTGTTTGCCATCAGTAGCCTTCTCTCTTATCTGATTAATGTTTCGGAGATATTGTTGCTGTTGAACGGCATTTTCCGCACCCTCCTTCGCGATAAACTGACGGAGTTTATTATTGTTACACACAAATCCCGAGCATGAGGGTTTAAAGCGGTTCACTAAGTCCATGTGCCGCGAAGCCAAGGTTTTTATTTGTTCGCGCGTAGGTTTCCACATACCTTTGCGCGCGCCTTCCAGCATCACGGCCGTTATCTCTTCAAGAGCTGCAGGATTTTTTTGTTCAAAATACTTCTGTATTCCTACTTTATATTCGTCTTTGATGTAAACTTGATAAATTTTATTCCAAAACTGTTGGTCAATCACGTTGGTACGCATCACGTTCCAACCAAAAGTGTTTTGTATGGTTTTGGCAAACTCATCAGCACCCTCTTTTCCGCTCTTGATATGCTCTTTGATGTAAGCAGGATTGAAGATGGTAGTCCGGCTCTCTATGCCCACCGCCTCTTTCAAATCTTGCATACGCATATTGTAATGATTGCGCATATCACTAATGTAAGCATCCGGCTCTTTGCCTGTTGCCTTGGTGACGGCTACGTTGAGCCCGCCCATAAACTCATAAACATGGTCTAAGCTTAATGCTCCCCATAAGTTACTTTGTCGCGGTTGAACGATGACGTCCGTACGAGTAAGAGCAGCTTCGAAGGCATATTGTTTAAAATCCTCCCACTCTTTGTCATCACCATAGAAAGCTCCCATATTATTAAGATAGGTATCCGCTATCTCTGAACGGTTTTCCCATTGGTCGCTACTCATTACCATCGACTGTATGTTGGTGCCATAACTGCCATTTACTCCACCAAACACTCGTCGTGCAGCCATGCTTCGTGCTTCTTTTGGTGAAACACCTTTCTCTGTCAGCACTCGCTCGGTCTCCTTTACTCCCTCGCTTACCATGTTTTCATACTTATCATCATGAGCAGCGGCGGCCATTTCGACAGCCCTGTTGATTAAGAACAAGCGTGATGCGGCTAAGTCTCGCAACTGTCCGGAGGTTTGTACAACTACATCTATGCGTGGACGTCCTAACTCTTTTGACGGAATAAGCTTGATGTCTGATATGCGTCCAAAGAAGTCACGAACGGGTTCTACCCCCAAAAGGTATAAAATCTGTGCAATAGATGCGCCTTGTGTTTCAATAAACTCACTACTCCAAAGCGTAAAGCTCACTTTTCTTGGAATGCTGTCATGGTGATGTTGCCGATACAGGGCAATGGTGTTTTCTGCCAGTTGTTTACCTTGTTCCCATGCAGCTTCGCTGGGAGTTGTTTCAGCATTAATGCTATACATGTTACGCCCTGTTGGCAATGTGTTGGGATTCGTCACAGGATCGCCACCCGGTGAAGGTGATGTATACCCACCATTCATTGCGTTAAGAATGCTTCTCAATTCCATTGCGGGACTTTGTATCAGTAATTTGTGGTATTTCGCCACGTTCATAATTGTTCGTTCGGCTTCTATAACAGCAAACGCGAAATCCTTTTCATGAGATGAGAACGAAGGCTTTTGCATTCTCATGCCACCCATTCCCATTCCCTTTGGCATATTTCCTTTCATGGAATTCATGTTCTTTTTCATGCCTTTAGCCATCGGTGACTTTTTACTCATGCCTTGCATCATAGCCATCATACTGGATGGCGCATTAAGTGCCTCGCAAAGATGATGTGCTTTTTGCAATTCGGCAGGAGCGATACCTAATACTTGACACACCATTTTTGGATTGCCAAGAGAAGGGGTTGCAAGAAGTTTATCTACTAACTTCTGAGCGGGGTAAAGATAACGTTGTACGAACAAAGAACGTTGTTTCATCATGACATCAGACGCTCTCCCCTTTTGCTTGTCTACTGCGAATTGCGCATATGCAATCGGATCGGCACACATAGCCATAACCGTAGAGTGCAAGCCTTGGGTATCATAAGGTACTCCCAACGTGTATAAATGGCCACCAATCTTTTCGGTTGCCAATTCTTCAATAAAGTTATCTACCTGTTGCATCTGCTCTTCATTGTACGGCCTCTTAAGGTTCGCATCTAATTGCAAGTCGCGGTGAATGCCCATTTTCACAACCATCGCCTTCACTTGCAAGGCTGTTTCCGTTATACCAGGAAGTTTTTTAGCCACTTTAGTATGATACACATCCATTTTATCCAATAATGCCTTGTACATAGTGCGTACGTCATTCTTCATATAAGGCTGTGTAAGATAGGTTTGCAAGCAAGCATACGAACGGCGTTTGGCGATGACTCCCTCGCCAACATTGCCAACTGTATATATATATATATGAGGAATTGACCCCACTAATCTATCGGGCCAATCTTCATTGCTCAAGGCAATTTGCTTTTTTGGCGTAAACTCCATGCTGCCATGTGTGCCAAAATGCACCAACACGTCGGCCTTAAAAGCATGTTGCATCCACAAATAAGACGCGATGAAAGCATGAGAGGGAGCCGCATCTGTTCCGTGTACAATCTTGAAGGAGTTACCCTCTGTGCTAACAGCGAGTTGAGGCATGAGAACAATATTGCCCAACTGTATGCGCGGTATAGCCAATTCACCTTTGTCTGTCGCTAAGTAATTACCGGGAAATTCTCCATTCTTCTTTACTACTTCCTTATATTTCTCACCAACAATAGACGCCTTTACCCATTTATTATATTCCTCTTTATTTACCAGTGCAGGATGCCCTGCATGAATGAAATGAGCGATGGTGCCTTTGGCATATGTACCCAAAACCGCTCCTTGCTGTTGAATGAGTTTTTCAAGTTCCTCTGCTGATGACGGAAGACCTTGCACATTATACCCCTGTTGCTTCATGGTGGTGAGCAAATTGAACAATGAAGAGCAGACGTCCATTCCACTTGCTGTTAAGGCATTTTGGCCAGGCCCCTTGTAATAATAAATGGCAACACGTTTTTTGCTGTTTGGTATATTTTTCAAGCGAATATAATTGTTTACCGTTTTCACAAAAGTGTTCAATCTGTCGGGTATCGCATCTACATAATCAAGACCGTCTTTTCCCTTATAATGAGCGAAAAGAGCAAACGGACGGATAGCTCCATCTATCTCTGGCATGGTTACGCTTTGCGATAAAAATCCCCCCATCATTCCCTGTTTGTCATTGCGCCAATCCCTCTCAGGCTGGTTTACGTTGATCGGAGCGAACAAAGGAATGTTCTTTTGCTGCAAGAAAGCTACCAAATTATCACCAACTCGTCCATGTGCCATATTGATAACTGCACGCAGAGGAATGCTGTCAGCATGTCCCTCTTCTATAAATTTTCGAATGTCGTTAACAGGATAAACATTATTTCCTGTTTGTTCCAATCGTGCAATCAACGAGGTAGGTTCGCCCATCGGACCCATTACCACTATTGCTGGTGCGCCTTTGTGCCACAACCCTTGCTTTTTTAAGAAAGCATTGTATTCGTTTACAGAGTTAAACTGCAAATCATCGACAGCTTTATCCTCTGTTTTCGGACGATGATGCAACAGCCCTAGTATATGTTCTACCACATGTTGTGGCGTTGGAGCCTTAAAGATTTTAGCGTCAATATATTTGCGTACAAACAAGGCGAGATTACGATAGTTTTGTCGTCCACCGTTTCCCAAGTACAGTCGCAATGTGTCAGCACTTACCTGGTCAATGGTTGTAAAATCGTTTTCAGGAGTTGTAATCATCGTACTTAGTATGGGAACGCCCTTTTGGGCAGCCGTCGTGATGAGCTTGCGCTGTTCACCAGTAAGTTTTAATCCCATGGCTTGCACAAACACCATGTCGTACTTGTTGAGCTCGTCAAGATTTTCTGCACTTAAATTTTCTATCTTAATCATTCCATTGTCGTTGGCGCGACTAATTTGAGCAAGTTCAATGGCTTGATAATTTACAAATGCAATACGGGTACGTGAGAACCAATGATTCCATCCCCATGTTGCCAAAATGATGACTATTATTGTAATAGTGGCAATGATAATTTTCTTTTTCATTATGTTCTAATATGATTATAGCTTGAGCATATCTGCAATATTAATAGAAATCGTAGCAACATAAGTACGACCATTTTGTGGATATTGTAATCCTGAATCAACAGCTTTGTCCTTATAGTTCAGCAAATTATCAATCATGACACCGATAGTAATGCCATGGGGTAATTGCGAGCGCAAGTTGAGCGAACAGATAGTGCGTGCATCAAAATCTTCTCGCGTGAAGCTCTCAACGACTTTACCCGTCTGCTCATCTTTATTACTTTTGTAAGTGTAGGTAGAGAGAGCCGACACCCAGTTGGTGTAGAGTGACAATGTTTCTGTCGTCTTTCCCCATTTCTTTGAATATACGGCACTTAACTTGGCGCTATGTGGACGCAGCCATGACAGGTTATATCCATTTTTCTTATTATAATCGGTAATATAGGTGTATGCTCCCGCAAGTTGCAGCCCCCAGACAAACTTGTAATTGGCCGTCGCCTCCACCCCAAACGTCCTAACGCTGTCGGCGTTTTCCCATCTCATGTCCATGTTTTTTTCTGGATGAACATACGCATAAGTTATCTTGTTGAGATAATTATTATAGTAAGACGACAGGGAAAGGTTCAACCCATTCTTATCATATTCGACAGATGCGGACAATTGGCTTCCCACTTCAGGTTTCAAGTTAGGATTGCCATACATTTGTATAAGTCCACCCATGGTCCATTCTTGATACAACTCTTTTAAGTTTGGCGCACGATACCCTTGTGAATAGCCTGCGCGGGCAGTAACAAACGCCCAAGGGCGATACATGACAGATAGTTTGGGTGTAAAGTGCAACTTATATTTTGTAACCTTGTCGGCACGTACACCCGCCACGATGTTCAGTTGCCGCCATGGTTTCCAGTCTTCCTGCAAACAGCAAGAAAATTGACTTGTGTGCATTTGTGCGGTGTCTGGCAGGAAATAATGTTTCAAGTCTTCGCGAACATAGTCAACACCTGCACTTATGGTGTGTTTTCCTAACGTACCCGAATAATACAGTCTTCCCGTTGTGTTGATGTTGCGATACACATGCTCTTTCAGGTCTACCTTGTCAAACACATTGGTCTTCTGATAGTCGTCACGTATCACGGTCAGCTCTATGTTCTGATTGCTGGATGGTATGTATGACAGTTTCCCACTCAAAGTCAAATCCGTGTAAACCTGATGCAGTTTTTTGTATTCATTGCTCGGACGCCTGTTGTTATAGTACGAGCCCCGAAAATCTGCGCGTAGCTGGTCGTTGAACACATATGACAATTTTTGAGAGACATCCAATATGCTATATCCGTGAATGGTAGACTGGTAAGCAGGCAGCGTATCACGTTTAACCACCCCCTTAGACAAACGTGTCTCACGCACCTTACCGGTACTATCGGCAATGGTATACGACTCACGCTTGCGATACCCGAACGAGGTGAGTGCTGAAAAGTTCTTACGGTTGACACCTGCCGAAACCGAGTACATCTCGCCGTTTCGCCCTGCATATCGGGTGGAAACGCGAGCGGTAACGGGACGGAAACCTTTGCGTGTAATGATGTTGATGACACCCCCGATGGCTCTGCTGTCGTATAAGGTAGCGGCAGCTCCGCGCACTATCTCTATCCGTTCAATGTCGTTTACGTTAAACCTGCTGTAATCTATGTTGTTGGCACCACCCTCTCCACTGATTCTCTCACCGTCGAGCAAAAAGAGTACCGCCTTTCCGCCCAGACCCTGGTAAGTGATTTCGGTAGCTTGCGACATGTCATTGTACGAGAATTGCAATCCCGGTAACGCCGTTTGCAGCAGTGTGGTAAGGTCTATGGCGTTTATCGTTTCTATTTCGCGCCGTGAGATAACTCGTGTCAGCACAGGCATGTCTTTTAATGGGCGGTCACTACGGGTGCCGGTTACAACCACCTCGTTCAGGTTGGTGCGCGAGGGAAACAGCGTAATGCTGGCGTTTTGACCGGGGCGTGCGATGACATGTTTGGGCTGAAAGCCTACATACGAAGCAGTAATGTCATAATTACGATTTTCGTTGACCGTGATTTCAAACATGCCTTTGCTATTGGTTCCTTGCTTAATGGTAGTGCCAGAAACCGCAATGAGTGCTCCTGGCAGCGGTCTGTTGCATTCATCGGTTACCGTTCCACGAATGGTATAGCGAGAAGATGCAGCGTCGGCTTTGGCAGAGGTCGTTACAAATTGGAGTATTGCGAATAAGCAGAGCAAGAATATTTTGTTCATGAAAACAATGAAAAAATAGATGAGGGTTACCTACCTTTGATGGTTTGTTTGTTTCTCACCTTTTTAATATATAGTGATTGATATTACGGTGAAAGACGTATAGGTGACAACGCTTTTCCGAGGATGGACATTCGGTTTGATAGGTTGCTGCCTTGATAAAGCAAAAAAGCCACCTCTCATGCCCTTACCAACGGAATGAAAGGTGGTTATCTTCACAAGGGTTTAATTCTTTTTAACAAACTTGTAGTCGAATGACACTTGTTTCTTCTTTCCTGTCGCATCAGTAATGTCTGTGAACTTGATGGCTGCAAAACTTCCATCCTTGAATTTTACAATAAAGATGCGCCCTTTGTTTGCCATTTCATATTGCCCCATCCCCGCACGACGCATATACTTGTGCAGATTAGGATTAGAAAATCCCTTGCTGTATCCCATTGTCGGAGGCATCTGCATCATACCTGCCATATCTACCAAAATCCATACAGGCTTGTCTGGTGTCCATGTTCCACCCTTGGGAAGTTCAGTGATTTGGTCAAGAGAGGTGGTATCCTTACCTGCAATCATCACCTCACCGCCATTGGTCATGGGGTCATACAAGTGGAAAGCGATGTGCCACTTCTTTGGTTCGTTATTAGCACGCTCGGGTACCTCTTTGGTAATCTGATCCATTTCGCCCGTTTGCCGGTTCATCATGCCATACACCCATGTGCGATAATCTGTCTGGGTTTCAGTCTTGCCACTTTCCAAATCAATGTAAACCCACTTGTCGTAGTTGGTCATTTGTTTTTCTTGCAACAAAATATCGGCATGCTTGCAAATCACACTTTGTTCTTCTTTCTCTTTCTTTTGGGATAAATCCTCCGATTTGTCACACGATGTCCATGTAAAGACCATGGCTGTAAGGCCCAAAAACAGGGCAGTAGTCATTTTTTTCATTTTAATAATTGTTTGAATAATGAGTGTTATAAATTTGGTTGCAAAGGTACGAAGATGAAAAAAAATGCAAAATACCTATTTTTATGTATTTTGTTCAATTGTAGATAAGCTGACAAAATGATTTTTTAGAGAAGTAACTAGTTGTAGGTAGAAGAAAAATGAAGAGCCTTAAAATAAGGTGACAACATAAAGGACATAGATTAATTATTATATAAGTTTCATGTTGAACAAGCTAACAACCTGATAAACAAACTAATACCTTAACAGACTTACATTTATACCTACAAATAGGTATGCCTGAGTAACGTCACAATTAGTAGGTATTGCTCATTATATTGATAAGACGTACTTTTGCAATACAAAAGGCGCCATAACTCAAATATGCGTACCGCATTTGGTTTGCGTACTATTATAGAGATTCATTTAAACTTTTACAAAATAACAATTAACATGAGAAAATTTTTACTACCTGCTCTTTTGGCAGTATTGTGTTTAGGTGTTAACGCCCAAAGTAAGAAAGCACCCAATTATTACAGAGCTATTCCAACAGTTCACACGCATCGTCTTGCACAATGGAGTACGTTCGGAGGTTCAGAAGTCTTTAAATATAAATATGACGACAATGGCTTTCTGACAGAAGTAGAATCTACCGAAAATGACAAACCAACAGAAATCATCAAGTTCGCTTATGATGCGAATGGCTATTTGAAAGAAGAAACACGCTATACCGTCAAGCCAGAAGGCGGACAGCGAAAAGACCGACGTGACGTTTACGATCGTGACGACAACGGATTTATCAAGACCTATCACAGATACACGTTAAAACCGGACAAAGAGGGGAATCTTGTATTGATGGAAGACGTACGTTCTACATACGAGTACGATGCACAGATGCGCGTGATTAAAACCAATGACGTGCAGTTTGACGAGAAAAATCTGAAACTGGAAGATTTCGCAGATCGCCATACCACCATTACTTATGATGACAAGGGACGTGAGCAGACTTTTAGTTTTATGATGAGCAACGGCAACAATGTATGGAAAGAAGTGTTTGAATACGATAACAACATTGACGACCGCATGGTAGGTTTGAAATATATTCCAGGAGAAGAAGCGACGGAGGGCACAACCATGGAGCTAAAGTATGTGTACGATGACAATGGAGACATCACGAACACAGGAACAGAAGATTTCCCCTACACATTCAGCTATGGCGATGAAGGCGATGAACTGTACGATGCCGCACATACGTTCATTCCTTTGGTGCAATCAGAAGGAGACCGCCTTTACTTAGGTCCGCGCAACTGTTTGTACTTCAACCATCTTCCGCTCAACAAGGCTTTTAAGCATGTTCCCACGAGCGAAGCTACGGATGATAATGAATATAGTTATGAAGAAAACACGGCAGTAGAGAAGAAAACGGATGGCATTGCAGAAATTACCCATGACCAAGCGAACATAAGCTTTAGCAATGGCTGCTTAATCATAGAGGGAGCAACAAACAATGGCACGGAGCAAGTTTGCGTGTACAGCGTAACAGGACAATTGGTGGCAACCCATGCGGTAAGAGGCAACAAGACTATCTGCCTAAACACGCTGCCTGCTGGCGAATATATAGCTAAAATAGGAAGCAAAGTTATCAAATTTTCAAAATCTTAACACATTGCGACAGTATAAGACAGGGGAGCTTACGGCAATGAAGCCGTACCCCCTTGCCGTTACTTTATTTCCATACTTACGCAAGCAACGCTCGTGTGCTTGCAAAAGAAATCAACAATGAAGAAAACTCTATTATTCGTTTTAATCGCCATTTCCACCTTGGCCAATGCCAATCCCATCGGAAAGCAAGAGGCCATGAAGCTGGCCATGCGATTTTTGAAGCAAAAACAATCAACGACAAGCACTCGTGCAAAATCTCAGCGCAACCAATTGAAAATGGTCATGCAGTGTCCCAACGCTTATTATGTTTTCAACAATGGAAACGGGCAAGGCTTTGTCATCACGTCGGCAGACGATCGCACAGACGCTATCTTGGGATATGCCTATACGGGAAAGTTTGACGTAAACAACATTCCCGTGCAATTGAAAGACTTGCTCAGTTTGTATGAACACGAGGTAAAAACAGCTGTCCGTTTGCGATTAAAAAACCTAAAAACCACTTCCAGAACCCGTGCGGGACTAAGCGTGAAACGCTCCATTCGTCCGCTCATCGAAACACGTTGGAATCAAGGAGCGCCCTATAATGACGCCTGCCCGATGGGGGCTTTTGAACGAACGGTAACAGGATGCGTCGCAACAGCCATGGCACAAGTGATGTATTATCATAAATGCCCACAAGGTGAAACCCTCGACACGATACCCGGCTACAAGAGCCCGAAGATAGGAAAGGTTTTGGACACGCTGCCCAAAACGACATTCGACTGGAAAAACATGCTGCGAACGTATGACGAGAATGCCAATCGGGAGCAGAAAAACGCCGTGGCGAAATTGATGAAATATTGCGGTGTCTCCACGGAAATGGACTATGCAACCGCCAAGCAAGGAGGTTCGGGAACGGTAGCCGTTGAGTTGCCATACGCACTGACACACTATTTTGGATACAGCAAGGCGGCACGCTATGCCGACCGTAGTGGATATACCTCAAAGACATGGAACAACATGATTTACGAGGAATTGAAAGAAGGTCGCCCCGTTCTGTATGGTGGTGTGACACCAACCGGAGGTGGACACGAATTCGTATGCGACGGATATGAGTCGGGCGATTACTTTCACATCAACTGGGGATGGAGCGGCTTGTCTGATGGCTATTTCCGCTTGTCTGTTCTCAATCCAGACCAACAAGGAATAGGATCGTTTGAGGGCGGATATTCATTGAGCCAGTGTGCCATTTTAGGCGTTAAGCCGAATGAAGGTGAAGAGCAGTTGGACGCCATGACGGTAATAGACCTGCACTTGCGCGGACTTAGCCAGATGTCGAGAAAAAGAATTGAGCAAGGTTTTAAAGGCCTCAGTATGTCTTACGAGGTGTTCAATTACATGCTGTTGCCCTTTGAAGGTAAAATGGGCGTGGGCTTATATAAAGACGGTAAGTTGATGAAGGTGGTGCATGAGAGCGATTTTATCTCGTACGAGCCAATCACCCCTAAAAGGACTTTCTATAAGGCAATCTTGAAAAATTTTGGTGCAGGACTGAAAGGTGACTATCAGTTGTTGCCCATGTGTAAAGACAAAAAGGCAAATACCTGGCAACTTTGCCCTGGCTCAGAGAAATCTGTATGTAACTTACATATTACAGAAACCCAGCTGAATGCTTCCATCATCAATCCTCAAACCATAGACTTGAAATTGGTTTCCATTGACATGCCAAAAGTCATCAAGACGGGCAGAACTTATACGGCTATGGCAAAAATAAAGAATGTTGGTCCCGACTTTACAGGCTCGTTAAGTTTTGTTTTCGGCAACAAACGCTCGGTATTGGGCTTATCCATAGCACCTGGCGCAACGATAGAAGTACCTTTGAGCTTTCAACCCGACGTAGCGAAGCCGAAAACGCAATATCGCATTAACGTATGGGACAGCATGCAAGATCGTGACATCGATTTCGTAGGCAAAGGAGAAGTGGACGTTGCTGAAGGAAAGAACATACCAGACGCCAAATTAACGGCATCGGTATTCTGCACAAACGGCAGTAGCAAAAAGGCGGATGAACTGTACGGCACCCACATGGAAGGACGGTTTGAGGTTAAAAATACGGCAACAGATGATTACGACCGTGATTTGCTCATCGCGATAGTTGGAGAGAAACAAGATGTACAGATGAAACAGCTAAATGTCATCATTCCCGCAGGAAAGACAATCACACTACCGTTTGCTTTCGACAACTTGATTCCTGGAACAAGATATATCGTAACATTACTGGGATACGAAGGTATCTATCTAAAAGGTAAGGCTATATGCAATGGAGCCATTACATGTAAAGCTGCCGTGATGAAGTATCTGTCAGATGGAACGTCAATGGCTCTTGAGCCAGAAGGGAGTATTGACTTGACGGATGCCATAGCGGTAGACATGCACGACTTGAATGTGAAGCAAGATACAAAGTTGAAGCCAAGCAACAATCCCAACTGTCTATATTATCTGCACGAAGCAAGCACCGTACCCGAGACTTTGAAAGGAAAAAATGTTATCTTGGGCGATGAAGCACCGAAGATAACCTTACAAACCGACCAGCCCATAAAGATGTTGCGCAATTTTACCGCAAGAGAAATTACATGCCAGCGTCCTTTGGTTGCCAATGGTAAGGATGCAGGAAGCGCATGGACTACTGTCTCCTTACCTTTTGTTCCCGATGCCATCAAGATAAACAACCAACCAGCCGAGTCGCATGTTTATAATTTCATTCATGAGCAGGAGAACAAACTTTATTTTAACACGACTCAGCATATAGAGGCTTTTTGCCCTTATCTTCTGGAAATAAAACACATTCATGACACAACAGCAGACATGATTCTGACCATCCATGGCAAGGATGTAGAAGTCAATCAACAAGTCAAGAGTGTTCTCGGCTCTGACAATTATAACTTTGTTGGAACGATTGAACAACATCAGCCAGCCTCGGCTTATCTCTATAATGCAGAAACAAATTGCTTTGAGCTGTCTCAAGCACCAACCGTTGAGTGTTTCTCTGCTTTTGTGGAGCCTAATCATATCAATAACGAAAACGCCGTGAAGTCGCTGGCTGTTGTATTGGATGACGTAGAGTTGGGCATCCCTACCCATACAACGACAAATGCTCACCAGTATGTCATTTATAACCTTCAAGGGGTTAAAGTTGGAGAGGGTAAAGAGGACATCGCTTGTTTGCCTAAAGGCGTGTATGTTGTCAATGGAAAGAAGGTGATTAAATGATATAGGTAACTCTATGTAACACATAAGGGTTCGCCCTTCATCATCAAAACCTATTATCCCATGCCTTTTGAATGGGATGGTGATATGCAAACGCTCTGTTAATTTTAATCGATTGTATTAAAATTAGCAGAGCATTTTAAGATTACTACAAGAAGAAAAAAGAAGATTAAGAGTAAGCACTCAACATTAGCCGCCTTTGTTTGATATTCCTTCTCTATTAGCATTTAGAATGATATGGTTACAACCAAAAACGTCAACAAAACAGCGTATGCAAAATTGGGGGTACGCTACATGGTAGGAGAATTGATGCTGAATTTTCTTTACAAAGACCCTCTCATAACTCGCGTAAAAACAACCAACGACAAAGTGGGTCGCAAATACGCGAGATATGAGCGACGTTTGTAACCTACTGTTATTGAGGATGTTATGCAAAAGCTGTCTCTTTTCATTCGCATTTTTGCTCTTTCTTAGCGACTGAAGCATTGAGATAAGCCTGCAATTTGCATGCTTTAAGGCTGCTGAAGCATGTGAATAACACCTCTAATACATGTTTCCAAGCCCGTTAACTCCATGTTTCAACTTGAAGAGACGTTTATTTTGTGAAAATCAGCCCATTTTTGTTGGGCGTTTGCCTATTGAATTTTCTATTTTGGAAATTTTCAATGGTCGTTTTTTGGTAAAATTACAGGACAAAAACCACTTTCACACACCTGTTATTATTCTATTAAAAAGTATAAGGAGTGACAAGATCATCCCCCGCTAAGGAAATTTTTAGTCGATATTTGTCTGTGTAGGTTATTTGCATTAAACGCTTCGGTTGGGTAACATCATTTGTCGACAAACTTAATGCAACATGTCCCATAGTACGGCGAAAATTGATTTCAACGCATGGATGTACACACAATTCTGTTGCTTCTGCCAACTTCACAATCATCATATCCACGCCAAAGGGACCCACATACTTGCCTGATACTTCCGCAACCAACAAGGAATGCAAGGTACGTTGAAAGAAATCTAATAAATCAAGGGATATAAATTGTGCAATCTCTTGACGCTTTGCCTCCTCACTGGCAACGATATTCCCTAAATAAGCGCCATGCTCAGTAGAAAAGAGGGAAAGCCCCAAATATTGGATATCACCTTGTGCGGAGGCTTCAAATTCCATTCCAAAATCCAAGACCTTTTCATATTGTGGTTCTATCATGATACCACCCTGTCGATGTATCAAGTTTTTACACCACCCTTCAACATGGGATGTATAATCATGATCAACATATCGCATTCCTCTCCCACTGCTACTCCATGGTGCTTTCAACACAAAACGTTGATGAGGTTGATTGAACAGTGTCTTGAGGCTTTGAACTTGTCCTGTAAAATAGGTACTTTTACCCACAAATCTTGGATGAGAAGCAACCAAGGCAGGAAGAATATGGGTCGCTGCAAACCTACGATTACTCATTTGTCGAATGGTGTTCAACTGTGCATCGTTGGGTAATACCGCTGTAAAGTCAGGATTGCAGGCTAACAAACGCTTTACCAAACTTTTGTTCATTCCCCATGATTCCACATTCATAGGTGACAATGTAGATAATTGTTGCAAATCACGATCCGTGACAAATATTACTTCATGCGCATCATCACCATGATGCCGTACCGCTTCTAAAGCTGCAGGAACATCGTCGACCAATACCATATCTCCATCTTCAGCCCATAGAGCTGGCAGATAACCCAAGTCAGCGCGCAATTCACGGGCAGCATGTGGCGCAGTAAACTGTTCCATATTGACAGCCAAAGCGATGTCATGTTCAGGATTGAAAACATGCAATTTCATTGAACAAATCTCCTTTCGTTTTAAGTACATGCAAAAATAATAAAAAAAGATGATATTTTGCAATATAGACTTTGCAATTATCGAAATTAATATTACCTTTGCAGTGGTAGAAACTTCATAATTAGTTTTTTTACATGGAATCTTTCTTTCGCACACATACGAACCTTGTCGAACATACAAAAGCGCCAGTTCGTCGCACCCTCATGGATGAGATTGACTGGAATGATAGGTTGATTGGAATCAAAGGCTCCAGAGGGGTTGGCAAGACAACCTTTCTATTGCAGTATGCGCAAGGGAACTTTGAAAGCACAGATAGAAGTTGTCTGTACATCAATATGAACAACTTCTACTTTCAAGGATGTGGAATTGACGAATTTGCAGCCAACTTTGTACAAAACGGAGGAAAGGTTTTACTGATTGATCAGGTTTTTAAGCAGCCAAATTGGAGTTCAGAACTCCGCCGATGCTATGATAATTTTCCTGATTTGAAAATCATTTTTACGGGTTCGAGCGTCATGCGCTTAAAAGAAGAAAACCCCGAACTCAATGGCATTGTCAAGAGTTACAACCTTCGTGGGTTCTCTTTTAGGGAGTTCTTAAACTTAAAAACAAATCAACACTTTAGGGCTTATACGCTTGATGAAATTCTTAAAGACCACGAACGCATTGTTAAGCAAATTTTACCAAATGCAAGTCCTAATAAATATTTCAAAGATTATATCCATCATGGTTTTTATCCATTCTTCTTGGAAAACTGCAATTTCTCGGAAAATCTACTGAAGACCATGAACATGATGACAGAGGTAGACATTCTGCTCATTAAGCAAATAGAATTGAAGTATTTGACAAAAATAAAAAAACTGTTCTACCTCTTGGCTACAGAAGGTCAGTGTGCACCTAATATCAGTAATTTGGCGCATGAGATAAAGACAAGCCGTGCCACGGTGATGAATTACATCAAATATTTGGCAGACGCACGTTTGATTAACATTATCTATCCCGTGGGACAGGATTTTCCAAAGAAACCCGCGAAGGTAATGATGCATAATACTAACTTGCAATATGTTATCTATCCCAACAAAGCAAGTGAACAAGACCTGATGGAGACGTTCTTTGTGAACTGTATGTGGAAAGATCATATCGTTAATCAAAGTACCAAAGACCATTTCTTCATCGTGGATGACAACAAAAAGTTTAGAATTTGCGATGCCAAGAGTGAACATAAGATAAGGTACAACAATGACACGCTGTACGCAAGATATCATACAGAAGTTGGACACGATAATAAGATACCACTTTGGCTTTTCGGTTTCCTATATTAGCTTGATAATAAGCAGCGAGACAAGTTCAGAGTTATGCAAAAGAATAGTAGTATTTTGAATACATAGATGATATACAAAACATTCATTAATATTTAATAAAATGGCAAAAGAGAAAAAGTTTATCACTTGTGATGGTAATGAAGCCGCAGCACATATTAGTTATATGTTCTCAGAAGTTGCAGCTATTTATCCTATCACACCATCATCAACGATGGCAGAACACGTGGACACATGGGCTGCCAAGGGTCGTAAAAATATGTTTGGACAACCTGTCCTCGTACAAGAAATGCAATCAGAAGCTGGCGCAGCTGGTGCCATGCACGGCTCATTGCAATCGGGTGCACTGACCACCACCTACACAGCATCACAGGGTTTACTGTTGATGATTCCTAACATGTACAAGATTGCAGGCGAACAGTTGCCTTGTGTCATCAATGTTTCAGCACGTACAGTAGCTACGCACGCACTGTGTATCTTTGGAGACCATTCTGATGTCATGGCTTGTCGACAGACAGGATTTGCTATGTTCTGTTCAGGTTCTGTTCAAGAAGTTATGGATTTGTCAGCCGTACCACACTTGGCAACCTTGAAAACAAGCATTCCATTCATCAATTTCTTTGATGGTTTCCGTACTTCTCATGAATATCATAAAATTGAAATGATTGATGAAGAGGCTCTCAAAAACATGGTTGACTACGATGACATTAAGCGTTTCCGTGATCGTGCATTGACACCCGAACGCCCTGTAACACGTGGTACCGCAGAAAACCCAGAGACCTTCTTTACACATCGTGAAGCATGTAACCAATATTATGACGATGTTCCAGATGTAGTTGAAGGCTACTTGAAACAAATTTCTGATTTGACAGGTCGTGAATATCATATCTTCTCTTATTATGGTGCAAAGGATGCAGAGAACATCATCATTCTGATGGGATCGGCTTGCGAAGCTACTCGCGAGGTGATTGACCATCAAATGAAGGAAGGTAAGAAAGTGGGAATGGTTTCTGTACACCTGTATCGTCCATTCTCTGTAAAGCACTTGTTAGCTGCAGTTCCTAAGACAGTAAAGCGGATTGCTGTGCTTGACCGCACAAAAGAACCGGGTGCAGAAGGTGAACCATTGTACTTGGACGTAAAGAGTGCATTCTATGATGTAGAAAATAAGCCACTCATCGTTGGTGGACGCTACGGATTGGGTTCGGCAGACATCACTCCAAGCCACATCATCTCTGTATTTAACAACTTGGAGATGAACGAACCGAAGAATCATTTCACTGTAGGTATCGTAGACGACGTTACATTTACTTCTCTTCCTTTGTTAGAAGATAAGCCTTTAGCATCTGAAGGTTTGTTTGAAGCAAAATTCTTTGGATTGGGTGCTGACGGAACAGTAGGTGCAAATAAGAACTCGGTGAAGATTATTGGTGATAATACCGACAAGTATTGCCAGGCTTACTTCTCATACGACTCCAAGAAGTCAGGAGGTTTTACCTGTTCACATTTACGCTTTGGCGATCATACAATTCACTCCACCTATAAAGTGATTACGCCTAACTTCGTGGCATGTCACGTACAGGCATATTTAAGAATGTATGATGTTTTACGTGGACTTCGTAAGAATGGAACATTCCTGCTGAACACGGTATTCGAAGGAAAAGAATTAGCTAACTTCATTCCTAACAAGTTGAAACGCTACTTCGCTGAGAACAACATCACCGTTTACTACATCAACGCTACCAAGATTGCACAAGAAATTGGTTTGGGTAATCGTACGAACACTATTCTTCAGAGTGCTTTCTTCCGCATTACAGAAGTCATCCCTGTTGACCTTGCTGTAGAACAGATGAAGAAGTTCATTGTTAAATCTTACGGTAACAAGGGTCAGGATATTGTTGATAAGAACTACGCTGCCGTAGAACGTGGTAACGAGTACAAACAATTGGAAGTAGATCCAGCATGGGCTCAACTCGAAGACGACCCAGAGGTGAAAGAAGAAGACGTACCCACATACATCAAAGAGATTGTACGACCTATCAACTCACAAGCAGGTGATTTGCTCAAGGTTTCCGATTTCATCAAGCATGACATGGTAGATGGTACCATGAAAAATGGTTCAGCCGCTTACGAGAAACGAGGCGTTGAAGCTTTCAATCCCGAGTGGACCTCAGAAAACTGTATCCAGTGTAACAAGTGTGCATACGTTTGTCCTCACGCAGCTATCCGTCCTTTTGTTTTAGATGAAGAGGAAGTGAAAGGCTTTGATGATACTACCTTGGCAATGAAGGTTCCTAAACCAATGGCTGGCATGAACTTCCGTATCCAAGTAAGTGTGCTCGACTGTGTTGGTTGTGGCAACTGTGCCGATGTATGTCCTGGCAACAAGCAAGGAAAGGCATTGAAGATGGTTCCATTTACACGTGACGAAAAGATGATAGAAAATTGGAACTACCTCACAAAGAACGTAAAGAGCAAACAACATCTTGTAGATATCAAGAGCAATGTGAAGAATACACAGTTTGCACAGCCGCTCTTCGAATTCTCAGGAGCATGTGCTGGTTGTGGTGAAACGCCTTACGTTAAATTGGTTTCACAACTCTTTGGCGATCGAGAAATGATATCAAATGCAACAGGATGTTCTTCTATTTATTCTGCATCATTACCATCAACACCTTACACTACCAATGCAGAAGGAAAGGGACCAGCTTTTGCAAACTCATTATTCGAAGACTTCTGTGAGTTTGGTATGGGTATGGTATTGGGTAATAAGAAGATGCGAGACAGAGTTATATTGCTCTTAAACCAACTTATTGAAAAGGATGATACCTCAAGCGAGCTGAAAGAAGCTGCACAAAAATGGATGGAAGCAAAGGATAATGCTGATGCTTCGAAAGAAGCAACTGCTCAACTCAGACCTCTTATCCAGGCTTGCGCTGACAAAGGCTGCACTATTGGCAAAGAATTGATGACACTTGAACATTATCTCATCAAACGTTCGCAATGGATTATTGGAGGTGACGGAGCATCTTATGATATTGGCTTTGGTGGATTAGACCATGTCATCGCTTCTGGTGAAGACATTAATCTGCTGGTTCTCGACACAGAGGTTTACTCAAATACCGGTGGACAGAGTTCAAAAGCTACACCTTTAGGCGCCATTGCTCAATTCGCAGCACAAGGAAAACGTATCCGCAAAAAAGATTTAGGTTTGATGGCAACCACCTATGGCTATGTTTACGTGGCACAAATAGCAATGGGAGCTGATCAAGCACAAACATTAAAGGCGATCCGTGAAGCAGAAGCTTATCCTGGACCATCACTCATCATCGCTTACTCACCATGTATCAATCACGGTTTGAAAGCTAAGGGTGGCATGGGAAAGAGCCAAGCCGAGGAAGCTCGTGCCGTTGCTTGCGGTTACTGGCATCTGTGGAGATACAATCCATTACTTGCTAACGAAGGAAAGAATCCATTCCAACTCGACTCCAAAGAGCCTGACTGGAGTAAATTCCATGATTTCTTATTAGGTGAAGTTCGTTATCTGTCCGTAAAGAAAGCCTATCCCGATGAAGCAGAAGAACTATTCCAAGCTGCAGAAGACATGGCAAAGTTGCGCTACAACAGCTATGTGAGAAAAGCACAAGAGGACTGGAGCTTTGCTAATAAAGAGGTAGATGAAACAGAGAACAACAATCCTAATACAGCTGAAACAAAAGAAGAAGTAGTTGCAAGCAAGCCGAAAGAAGATTCTAAGGCTGAGCATGTAGATGCAAAATCTTAAACATCTGTATTGATTTTGTGTATGAGTACGAAAACTTAATGCAATCTCGTTACACAAACACACTCTATATTTATCACAGCAAGGTTGTCCTTGCTGTGATTTTTTTTATAAATAGTTCGGTTCTATTTCATGATTGTACTGCTGTATAGAGTGTTTTATTCTTAAAATCTTTCATTTGAACATATTGTTATATCTATCAATTTTCGTATCTTTGTCTATGAGAATCAGTAGGACCATTTACAGATTCTAATAACCATACAATAAGTTACATCACTCACTATTAAACGAAGTAATGATTACTTTCTCAACAGAAAATATTTTTCTCTTAGGCTCTTTCTTAGTATTAGTCAGCATACTTATCAGTAAAACAGGCTATCGCTTCGGCATCCCAACATTACTGTTATTCTTGTTTACAGGAATGTTTTTTGGTAGTGAGGGGTTGGGTATGGAATTTAATAGCCCACACGACACACAATTCATTGGTATGGTGGCATTGAGTATCATCCTGTTTTCTGGCGGTATGGATACCAAGTTTAAGGAAATAAAACCTATCATTGGAATGGGTGTTATCCTATCTACTTTGGGCGTAGTGATGACAACTGTCTTGACAGGAGGGTTTATATTTGCATTATCACAGTGGGCAGGTATGGATATTCAATTGTCCTTGATTGTATCCATGCTGTTAGCTGCAACCATGTCTTCCACAGATTCGGCTTCTGTGTTTAATCTTTTGCGAACACAAGGAATTGGCTTGAAACACAAATTGCGACCAACGTTGGAATTAGAGAGTGGTAGTAACGATCCTATGGCTTATATGCTGACGATAGCGCTCATCAACGTAGCCCTCTCGGGTGATGATTTTTCTTTTTTAGACCTATCACTTAACATTGGTGAACAGTTTTTATTAGGAGGAGCTTTAGGCTACGGTCTTGGTCGTTTAACGGTTTGGTTGATTAATCGAATCAATCTTCCAAACGCAGCACTCTATCCTGTACTTCTTCTAAGTATGGTGTTTATCACCTTTACACTGACCGACTTATTAAACGGCAATGGATATTTAGCAGTTTATATAGCAGGACTTGTTGTGGGCAACTGCCGTCTGTCTTATCGACGAGAGATGTCTACGTTCTTAGATGGACTTACTTGGTTGCTCCAAATCATCCTATTCCTCACCCTTGGATTACTGGTTAATCCTTCTGAGTTGGTTGACGTAAGCCTCTTCTCTCTCGCCATCGCAGTGTTTATGATGCTTGTTGCGCGCCCTGTAAGTGTATTTTTGTGTTTACTACCCTATCGCAAAATTCCATTGAAAGCCAAGACTTTCCTTTCATGGGTTGGTCTTCGAGGAGCTGTCCCCATTATCTTTGCCACATATCCCATCATTAACGGTGTCGAAGGAGCAGACCTCTTGTTTAATATTGTCTTCTTTATCACCCTGCTATCACTTACGGTGCAAGGTACTACTATCTCATTAGTGGCAAAAAAACTCCAACTCGACATGCCAGAAGAAAAGAGCGGTAATGAGTTTGGAGTTGAGATTCCAGAGGAATTAGGCTCAAAACTAAAAGAGGTAACTTTAGAAGAGAGCATGCTTGAAAATGGAAACTTATTATCTGAAATGAACATTCCAAAAGGAACGCTTGTCATGATGGTAAAACGTGGAAAAACCATCTTGGTTCCCAATGGGCAATTACCTTTAGAGAAAGGTGACATCTTGTTATGCCTTTCCAGTGCCAATAAGAATCCTGAGTAGATGATTCAAAGCGAACATTAGCACAACATTCAATAATACTAAAAGAGTTGTAACTCATCTGGGAGTTACAACTCTTTTAATATTTGTGATTAAGTTTGTCTTCCTTTACTTTACTTTGTCAACGATAGCCTTGAATGCTTCAGGGTTGTTAACAGCGAGATCTGCAAGCACCTTACGGTTAATTTCAATGCCTGCCTTGTTCAAAGCACCCATTAGAACTGAGTAACTCATTCCTTCAAGGCGAGCTGCAGCATTAATACGCTGTATCCATAAAGAACGGAAGTTGCGCTTCTTATTACGACGATCACGATATGCGTAGGTAAGACCCTTTTCCCAAGTGTTCTTAGCTACTGTCCACACATTCTTTCTTGCACCGAAATAACCTTTAGTCTGCTTAAGGATTCGGGTTCTCTTTGCTTTTGATGCAACATGATTTACTGATCTTGGCATAGTTTTTCTTTCCTTTAAATAATTTGACTAAAAGTGAATTAACGCAAGTTGAGCAAGTCACGTACTTGCTTCAAGTTTGACTTGTCTACAAGAGTGTAGCCTACTAAGTTTCTCTTTTGCTTCTTAGTCTTCTTTGTCAAGATATGACTATGATAAGCATGATTACGCTTAATCTTTCCTGTTCCAGTGAAACTAAAGCGCTTCTTTGCACCGGAATTTGTTTTTTGTTTTGGCATTTTTTTACTTTTTAAATTGTTATTTATTTACTACTGTGGCAACGTATATACCAAGACGTTACGCACAATCCAGTTTTATTCTTCTTCCTTAAGTTTCTTGAGTGCCTCAGAACCATTTTTAGCGTTATCAAAAAGTCCGCCATTAGACTTGTCCTCCTTTGATGATCCGTCTGTTGGAACTTTCTTCTTCGCCTCTTTTGCTTCTTTCAGAGCTTGCTCACGATCACGCTTTTGTTGACTCTTCTTCTCCACGCCAACTTGCTTTGGTGAGAGATAAATAAACATTCGTTTACCTTCTAACTTTGGCATCTGTTCTACTTTACCAAAGTCTTCCAAATCGTTAGCAAACCGTAACAACAACACTTCGCCTTGTTCCTTAAACAAGATAGACCTTCCACGGAAGAAAACGTATGCCCTCACTCTGTTACCTTCATTCAAGAACTCGCGTGCATGCTTGAGTTTGAACTGGTAGTCGTGCTCATCTGTTTGAGGTCCAAAACGTATTTCCTTGATATCTACCTTTACCTGCTTCTGCTTCATTTCTTTAGCACGCTTCTTCTGTTGGTAAAGGAACTTACTATAGTCGATGAGACGACAAACTGGTGGCTGCGCATTTGGAGAGATTTCTACAAGATCAACATCCTGCTGACGAGCTAAATCCAAGGCTTGACGGGTTGGCATTACCTGCGATCCGTCATCACCAACAACACGCACTTCCCTGACGCGAATCTGTTCATTCACGCGGTACTGTTTACTTAATTTGTCATTTTTCATTCAACTATATTAATGGTTCTAAGTGTGAAACGGCTGCAAAGTTACTGATTTTATTACAATGAGCCAAATCTTTATTCATATTTTTTAGCACAATAAGCATCCATGAACGAAAGTGTAGAGACGATTAACAGATACAAAATCACGACTTTTGAATACAGACAACCTTTCAGTTTCTTACAAAGTACTATTGTAGCAATTCGCAAACAAATTTCTATGTTCAGTTATTTGCATTAGCGTAAATTCTATCTGTGAATCTCGAAGCTTGAATAATCTTGCTGTTTGAGCAATTCTTCCAACGTAAAAGTTCTGTGCTGTCGCATAAATTGATCGATCATATTGACCTGAGAAGTTTGATAAATTCGTCTTCCAAGCACTTTATTGGTTGTCCACATCATTTTTGCCATGTGCAGTTCTTTCACAAATTCTGAATGCTGATGCTCTTTATTTAACGGATATTTACTTAACAGATAGAACACCAAACAATCAGGAACGATAAATTCACGCTTCATAGATTCACGTTGTCGCTCCGTATAGAATTGTCGATAAATAGGATAATCAGCCCCTAAATACTTATCCAAAGAAATTCCTATCGCATCATTTCCAATCACTATACTTTGATCTAACGCCCCAATTTGTGAATAAATAACAGGAACTTTGAGATCGGGCAATAATCTTTGGAGTTTTCTAAAGGCATTACTTAAATCTTTATTGATATCGTCCATGCTTACAAACTCCGATTCGGCATCGGCAATGATCACCTGCAATAGCGAATCTTGATAGAAGTTTAGAAACTTGGCATTGATTCCCGTCTCGTTTACTTCTCCAATATTCAGTACATCTTCTATGAGAGTACGAGTTTCCATAGGATAGGTAGTATTCATTTGTTGCAATGCCGAATAATCTCCTGTGGTGAGATAACGGCTTTCAAGTCGATCATAGCGCTGAACTTCTACCAGCAACTTGCGATCGTCTTCATTGTTTGGCTTGAGTTTTAATTGACAGGCACTCAGCAAAAAAACAAATACTATGAATATGTGATGTACTTTTATCAAATCTCCAACCTATTCTTGATTATACTTAGCAAAAGTACATAAAAATAATAAAAGTTGCAAATTTTAAGATAAAAAGTATAAATTTTAAGCAAATTTATTTTAAGATAGCACCTAAATCCGTCTATATTTTGTTGTTAACCCACTCTAATGATGTTTCCAATTAAAATCATCAAGACATGATTCCGCTTAATCAAGTAGACCTTATTTAGTGAGTTCAGAAAAGTGGTGGCGACCTTTTCCGTAATATTGCCACAAGACAGAATATGGCGACAAGAGTTGATGATTGGAAACATTTCTATGTTGCTGTAAGTATTGTCGGTCACCCTCAAAATCTTTTTTCCACTTACGAAAGGCTTTACGAGCTTTGAATACGGCTTTGAAATCACCCCAATGCCCATCAAGAATCAGCATTTTGAAAGCAGCAACATAGTCAAGCCACCACCTGACACGCATCACATGCTGCAATTCGTCTGTCTCCAAATTTTTATAAAGCATGGTGAGATTGTTCCTAAAGTTCAAATAAGTTTTCATTGGATTGTTTTTTGGCAAGGTTCCTCCACCCACATGATACACCTTACTCTCAGGAATACAATATATTTCTCGTCCCATGGCACGTAATCTCCAGCAGAGATCAATCTCTTCGTTGTGCGCAAAGAAGCGACCATCCAAGCCGCCTACCTTCCAATAATCAGTGGCTCTTATCATCAAACAAGCACCAGTAGCCCACAGAATAGGGCAAACCTCATCATATTGTCCTTCGTCTTTCTCAACCACATCAAACACCCTACCCCTGCAAAACGGATATCCATACTTATCGATAAATCCTCCACAAGCTCCTGCATACTCAAAATAGTCGCGCTGTCTTATCGACAACAACTTGGGTTGGCACGCAGCCGTCTCAAGATGTGCGTCCATCCATGTGATTAATGGAGAGAGCCAACCAGAACAAACTTCGATGTCTGAGTTTAATAATATATAATAGGTGGCATTGATTTGTCGTAGAGCTTGATTATATCCCTCGGCAAATCCCCAGTTTTTATCCAATAGTATGCGTTTCACTGAAGGAAACTTTTCCTTTAACAATGCAACAGAATTATCAGTAGACGCATTATCTGCCACAAATACCTCTACTGACTCTTGCAGATGTTGCAAGAGAGTTGGAAGATATTTAGCCAACATTTTCTCGCCATTCCAATTTAAGATAACGACAGCTACTTTCATAAAACTACTTTTAATGCTGATTGTTGATGATTGAAGTCGCCCAACTTAACAGTAATCAATTGGTTATCGTATTTGTCTTTAGCTAAAGACGCAGGGAGTTCTACACGAATATAGTTCTTCGTAAAACCATGCATGGTTCTTCCTCTTACCGCTTTTTCAAACAAAACTTCTGCCTCTTGACCGATATACTTTTGATAAAAAGCTTTTGTTTTTTCATCAGAAAGCTGAAGTAGACGCTTCGAGCGTACTTTCTTTTCTTTGTCCGTAACGACATAAGGTATCGATAGTGCTCTTGTCCCTGGGCGCTCTGAGTAAGGAAAGACGTGCAACTGGGTTACATCCAACTGTTTCAAAAACTGATAACAAGCCTCAAAATATTCGGGTTTTTCTCCACGTGAACCCACCATCACATCTACTCCAATGAAAGCATCGGGTATTTTTTCCTTGATATACTGTATTTTATGGGCAAACAATGCGGTATCATAATGGCGATGCATGAGTTGAAGAACCTCATCAGAACCACTTTGCAAAGGGATGTGAAAATGTGGCATAAACGCTCTGGAATGTGCGCAATAATCTATCAACTCATCGTCAATGAGGTCTGGTTCAAGACTGGAAATGCGAAAACGCTTGATGCCTTGCACCTGATCCAATGCTTTGACCAAGTCCAAAAATGTCTCGTTGGTGCTCTCGCCAAATTCACCTATATTTACACCAGTCAACACTATTTCCTTCCCTCCTTCGGCTGCAGCCTGTTCAGCCTGCTTCACTAAAAAGTCAATAGAGGGATTACGCGAGAAACCACGCGCAAAAGGAATGGTGCAATAGGTACAGAAATAGTTGCAGCCATCTTGTACTTTTAGAAAATAGCGAGTTCTATTTCCTCTCGAACACGAAGGTTGAAAAGTCTTGATATCCTTTGTCTTAACAGATTGATACGTATGAAGAGATGGACGATGATTCGGACTCGTTGCAGCCAACTCACTCTTTTGAAGCCAAGCATCATTGAGGTATTGCACCAAATTCGCTTTTTCGTTGGAACCCAACACCAAGTCAACCCCTTCAATTTGGCTCACCGTTTGTGATTCTAATTGTGCATAACAGCCTGTCACAATCACAAATGCACCGGGATTCTCACGCACCATGCGCCGAATAGCTTGTCTACACTTATGGTCTGCCACCTCAGTGACAGAGCAAGTATTGATAAGACAAATATCAGCTGGTTCACCTCGCTGCACCGTTCGTACCCCCATCCCTTGCAAGAGTTCTGCAAAAGTAGAGGTTTCTGAAAAGTTGAGCTTGCAACCCAATGTATAGTAGGACGCCGTTTTACCTTGAAAAGCACTTGTATCTATCATACCCATAAAATAAGACTGCAAATTTAAGAAAAAAAACTCATATAATATAGGTGTGAGTACCACTAATCCTGAAGTGGACAAAAAGGAAGCATGACTGAAGGCTCTAATTAACACGCTTTAACTGAAAACATCAAGCGTTTTCTCATTCCACATATCTTGTGCAGGATAGTCCATAAGATTCAACTTACTATCTACTTGAACCAAGGTCGTTGAATCGTCTGTCTCACATTGCTTTAGGATACCTCTATAGGAAACGAAACAGCCAACCGCTCCCACCTAAGAAAGGCATTGCGGTCGGCTGCATATAGCTTGAATGGGGATATGACCAATGTACTGAATGATAAATATGAATTCACGAACAATTCGTGCTGCACCAATAATTCTGATGTTCAGTCTTGTCATATCAACAAAACTTTTCTCCTAATCTTGCTGTTTCTTTGAGTTAACATCGCCATAACGTGGCAAATGGAACTCGTATGACTTATCGAATACCTGACTCACCCTATTTATTTCGAGCAAAGTAGTACCTCCATTCTTTCCAAAGCTACCACTCAAATAAGCTATCTTATCTTCAGACTGGATGTAACCTTTTTGTCTGAGCATACGGATAGCTGCAGTAAAGATATATTCCGAGTTGGTATGTTCTTTTTGGTAGATGGGCAGAATACCATAACTGAGGTTGAGCAAGCGCTGTGTCCTCTCTCTGTAACAGATAGCCAAGATAGGTGTAGGACCTCGGAAGGCAGCCAAATTTCGAGCTGTTAAACCAGTTTCACTGTCGGTGATGATGCCTTTCACACCTAATTGTCGTGTTGACTCAATGGCTGAATGTGCCAAAAATTCACGTTGGGTGATATTGTCTTTCTGAATAGGATTTACATCATTGTCCCATGTTCTATCTGCTTCTGCTTGTTCTGCAATACGAGCCATGGTTTGCACCGCTTCCAAAGGATATTTCCCTGACGCCGTCTCACCACTCAGCATAAGAGCATCGGTTCTCGAAAAGATAGCATTTGCTATATCAGTGACTTCTGCTCGTGTGGGTCGTGGATTTTGAATCATGGTATGTAACATCTGTGTAGCTACGATAACGGGCTTTTTTTTCATCACACACTTACGTATGATTTGTCGCTGAATACCAGGAATTTCCTCAATAGGAACTTCAATCCCCAAGTCTCCTCGTGCAATCATCACACCATAGGAGGCTTCTATAATCTCATCGATATTATCTACTCCTTCTTGATTCTCGATTTTTGAGATAATCTTAATGTCACTGTGGTGCTCGTCTAAAATAGCTTGTACCGCTTTGACATCCTCTGCATTGCGCACAAAAGAGTGAGCAATGAAATCGATATCTTGCTCAATAGCAAACAAAATATTATGCTTATCCTTTTCTGTAAGTGCGGGTAAATCAATGTGTTCGCCAGGAATATTCACGCTTTTGTGAGCTCCTAACACTCCATCATTCTGCACTTGGGCTATCAACATAGGACCAGCATTCTCGATTACCTTCATGCAGAGCACGCCGTCATCAAACAAGATGTCATCACCCACCTTGACATCTTTCGTAATATCCGCATAACTCAAATTGATGGCGTCATGAGTTGTGTCAATGTCTGGGCGTCCAAAGATTTTCACTATTTCGCCCGTTTTGTATGTCAGGGGTTGTTCTACATTGGTCGTTCTCACCTCTGGTCCCTTGGTGTCTATTAAGATACCGATGTGAGAGGATACTGCTCGTACATTTTTAATAATGCGAGTCATACCTTCAGGTGTAGCGTGTGCGGTATTCATTCGCACAACGTTCATCCCTGCAAAAAACAGTTTGCGCAAGAAGTCTTCATCACAGCGCAAATCACTGATAGAGCAGACTATTTTTGTTTGTTTCATTATTCTATTGAGTTAAATAGTGGTCGTTTACAAAGATTATAACGGATGTCGCAACATCACTGGCTATTATCCATATTTTTTTGAATTAAAATTAAACAAAACCAGCTACGGAAAAGTAAACTGGATTTATTAACTGGTTGCTTATGTATGCAAAATTACGAAAGAAATCTGATATATCCAAATGATTTTCTGGCTTATCTGCGATACAAAATCGTTTTTAGAATACATCTCTCCCATGCACTACCATGACTAACGCTCACAGATTTTCAAACCCCTCTATCCATTCCTCCTTCCACTTTCGTTCGGTTGGGATATCTTCCTCTATCCAAGGATTGGAAACAGCCAATCCTAACAGTCGAATAGGTCGTATGGAATAGTCAACACTTTTCAACAGTTGTTTAGCCAACGGCAGTATCTGACTCTTTGTTGTCAGTGCTTCCGAAGCTGTAACACTTCGAGTAACCTGTTCAAAGTCGTAAAACTTGATTTTCAAGGTCAAGGTCTTTCCTTCAAACTTGGCTTCCTCTATCCTTTCCACAAGCTCTAACACTGTGTGATAAAGTTCAATTAAAACTGCAGATTGGTTTGAAATATCTTTCAAAAAGGTGCGTTCGCAACCAACCGACTTGCGCAACCATTCCGAGACCACTGGTCGATCGTCGCAACCTCTGGCATGCTGATAATAAACATGACCTAACTTACCAAACACCTCTACCAGATGTTTTTCTGATACTTGTCTAAGTTGTGAACCAACAAAAATGCCCATCTTGTGCATTTGTGCTGCCGTTTTAGGTCCTACACCCCAAAAATCTTCAATACGTAACTGCCCTATAAAGTCGTATGCTTCATCCGCCGAAATCTCAAAAAGCCCATCTGGCTTTTGATATTCCGAGGCAATCTTTGCCAAAAACTTATTAAATGAAACGCCAGCAGAGGCTGTTAAATGCGTGCGTTCGAGTATCTTTGCTTTTATCTGTATGGCAATTTCTTTGGCATCTTCTATTTGAAATTTATTCTCTGTCACATCAAGAAAAGCCTCATCAATGGATATAGGTTCTACCACATCGGTATATTCATGAAAAATTTGTCGCACCTCTGTTGAAACTTCATGATAACGCTCACCGTGATGAGGAACTATTAACAATGTAGGACATAAGCGTTTTGCTTTGGCAATTGACATCGCCGAATGGACGCCATATTGGCGCGCTTCATAGCTGGCAGTGCTGACAACGCCACGGGGTCCATCGTGCCCAATCGCAATAGGCTTACCTTGCAGTTCAGGATGATCGCGTTGTTCAACGGCTGCATAGAAGGCGTCCATGTCTACATGAATAATTTTCCTCATGATGCAAAGCTACTCATTTTTGCCAAATAACGCAAACCAAAGTGGTTCTTATCCACAGCCTTTTCATTTAAGAAAGGTGGGTGACGGTGAAAAACCATCTTTGTGCTTTCGTTTCGACAACAAACCTACTGAATGGAACGAATCGCATTGTAAACCTCAAGCGCTTCATTAGCATCATTTTTTGTAACAACAATGGCATTTCAAATTGGAGCATTTTTGATAAAAGCATTTCTTATTTTTGTCCTGTTATTTTACCAAAAAACGACCATCTAAAATCTTCAAAATAGAAAAATTTAATAGGCAAACGACAGACAAAAATGGATTGATTTTAACAAAATAGTCGTCTCTAAAAGTTAGAACATTGACTTTACGGGCTTGGAAACATGTATTTGGGTCGTTATTCACATGCTTCAGCAGCATTAAAGCATGCAAATAGCAGGCTTATCTCAATGCTTCAGTCGCTCAGAAAGGGTAAAAATGGGAATAAAAAGAGATAGTTTGCTCATAACATATTTAATAACAGCCAGTTATGAACATCGCACATAAATCGCGTATTTGCGACCCACTTTGGTGTTGGTTGTTTACACGCGAGTTATGAGAGGCACTTTGTAAAGAAAATTCAGCATTTATTTGTCGATGCCAATAGCTCTTTGAAATCAATTGAAGATTGAGCAGCATTGAAATCTCTCCCCTCTCTTATAAGCATCTGAACACAAGAGCGCTTATGTGCTGATTATAGGCACTTTTGGCAAAAATAACTTAATATATTTTCGTATAAGGCAAAAAACCACTATATTTGCAATTCGAAAAGAAAACTAAAGTAATAACAAGCAACAAAATAACACGTTGGTAAAATGACAAAAGCAGATATTATTAATGAAATTGCCGCTTCTACAGGATTGCAAAAGAAAGAGGTTGCAGTGGTTGTAGAAAGCTTTATGAGCAAAGTGAAGGAAAGCCTTCTTGAAAAAAAGGAAAATGTTTATTTAAGAGGTTTTGGTAGTTTTATTATTAAACACAGAGCAGCCAAAACAGCAAGGAATATACAAAAGAACACAACGATAACGATTGACGCTCACAACTTGCCAAGCTTTAAGCCTTCAAAGAGTTTTGTGAATGCGATGAAAGAGTCTAACTAAGACTTTAGATAGGCTAAATCATTGGTCTCATCTCCAGCATTTTACGTTATCGCCCATATTCATTCAATGGACAAATATTATAGTAATATAAAAAGAACAATTTAAACATTTAACATTATGCCAAACGGTAAGAAAAAGAAGGGCCACAAAATGGCAACGCATAAGCGTAAAAAAAGACTAAGAAAGAATAGACATAAGAGCAAATAATCCTGCTAAAACGTCTAAACTGACAGTGGGGCGTGTCAAAGAGTCCTATCGTGGATTTTGATTGACCCGCCCTTTTTAATGTAACTAAGTAAAGTAAAGAAGAGAAATGACCAGCGAAGTTGTTATAGATGTCCAAGAGAAAGACATATCGACTGCCTTGTTAGAGGACAAACGACTGGTAGAATATCAGAACGAACCTCGATCAGCTTCTTTCTCTGTGGGTAATGTTTACATCGCAAAGGTAAAGAAATTAATGCCAGGCTTGAATGCCTGCTTTGTAGATGTAGGCTACGAACGTGACGCTTTTCTTCACTATCTTGACTTAGGAAGCCAATTTAATTCTTACACCAAGTACTTAAAACAAGTACAGAGTGACCGAAAAAAACTCTATCCATTCGCTAAAGCCTCGCACCTTCCTGACTTAAAGAAGGAGGGCAGTGTACAGTCTACACTCACTGTAGGTCAAGAAGTTTTAGTACAAATAGTGAAAGAGCCTATTTCTACTAAAGGACCTCGACTTACGGGAGAGCTATCGTTTGCTGGACGTTTCTTGGTGCTTATCCCCTTTGGAGACAAGGTATCAGTATCGTCGAAAATAAAAAAAGGAGAAGAACGTGCCAGACTGAAACAACTCGTTCAAACAATACGCCCCAAAAACTGCGGTGTCATTGTTAGAACCGTTGCAGAAGGTCAAAGGATTGCTGCATTAGAGGGTGAAATGAAAGTTTTGACAAAGCGTTGGCAAAACGCCATTGTCAAAGTTCAAAAAACACAGAACAGACCTCAATTAGTGTATGAAGAGGCTGTTCGAGCTATCGCTCTTTTAAGAGATATTTTTAGTCCTGATTTCGAGAACATCTATGTAAATAATGACGAAGCTTACCGACAAGTCAGTGATTATGTCTCACTCATAGCACCCAATAAGGCTGGAATTGTCAAGAAATATACTGGAAGTGTTCCTATTTTTGATAATTTCAACATCACAAAACAAATTAAGTCAAGCTTTGGAAAGACTATCAACTACAAGCATGGTGCTTACCTCATCATTGAACATACAGAAGCTTTGCACGTTGTAGATGTAAATAGTGGAAACCGAACACGCAACGAAAATGGACAAGAAGCCAACGCTTTGGAAGTGAACTTAGGTGCTGCCGATGAACTGGCACGACAGTTACGTCTGCGCGATATGGGTGGTATCATCGTGGTTGACTTTATTGATATGCACCTTGCAGAGGACAGACAATTGCTCTATGAGCGGATGTGTAAGAACATGCAGAATGACCGTGCACGACATAACATACTCCCTTTAAGCAAATTTGGGTTGATGCAAATCACTCGACAGCGTGTGCGACCGGTCATGGATGTGAGTGTTGACGAGACGTGTCCAACCTGCAATGGCACTGGTAAAATTCGTTCAAGCATTCTCTTCACCGATCGGCTTGAGGATAAAATTGACAAACTGGTTAACAAGATAGGAATTAAGCGATTCTATCTGCACGTCCATCCATACGTGGCTGCTTACATCAATCAAGGAATTATCTCCTTGAAACGAAAATGGCAGATAAAATATGGACTGGGTGTGAACATTGTTCCTTCACAGAAACTCGCTTTTTTGCAATATGAATTTTATGACGCAAAAAAGGAGTTCATAGATATGAAGGAAGAAATTGAAACAAAATAAAATGATTATCTGTAGAATTTAGAACATTTCAGAATGTCTAAATTCTACTTTTTTTTATACGGTCTTTTTTTCAACTTAAAAGAGCCTTCCGTCCTCTTCTGTGCACTTCAGCAGATATCACCGAATGACTTTCCTACCCTGCTTGTTGGTCATCGATCTTCTTCGGTGGTACTAACATTGCCAAGAAGTACCCAACAAATTATATTTTCCGTCTTTTGTATGCTACAAAGAACGGGTGCCAAATTTATTAGGGAGCAGATTTTCAAAGTTTGCAACTTGTTTCTTTGAACAGCTCCTCAAGCAAATTAAAAAACAAGAAATAAGTAAAAGGGATAATGACTACTTCTTCATCATTAGGTATTTTACTGTTTTATTTCATTTTCTTTTTCAACTTAAGAGCTGGAATCTTCACCTTATCGCCAGCTTTCAATTCCGCTTTATCGTTTACGGCTTCCATATAGCACTCCATTCCAGGGCCAAGATAAGCTCTACTGATGGAGCTTAAAGTCTGTCCGGGGCGAACCGTCACTGTTTGAGCAATGCCTGTGATGGCGTAAGCACCCGTTCTAATGCGAGGATCTGCATCATACTTTGAAGCATATTGACGATTTTTAGTTTGTGTCTCTTGTGTTTTTTCAGCAGAAGTGGCTCGGTTTGCTGAACGAGTTGTAGCTTGTTGATGTCCTAAAGATGAAGTTTCCTTGCTCACAGGAGCAGCATCCTCGTGCTGCTGTGTTACAGTTACTTCGTCACCTCCGTCTGTTTGGTTCGTTTGTTCTATTGTATTATTATCCTGCTGGTCGGCATTTTCATCCATTTGCGGTGTTTCTTTTACCGCACTCTCATTTGTTTTCTTTGCAGAAATTAGTTCTGCCATGAGATGTTCGATACGATGATCACGAAGTGAGAATTGTTGAGCGACATACAAACCACTTCCAATCATCAGCAACAACAAGCAGCAAACCGCTCCAATCAATAATTTTTGATTGCGCTGAGTACGATGCAAAGTTTTGCGTAGATATTGCGTATCTTCACTAATCTCATCAATTTCATCGGATTCAGCCTCTGTCGTTTCAACCTTTTCCGTATCGGTTTTGGCAAATGTAGGTATCTCCTCACTCTGCTTATCAGAAGTGTTTTGACAGTTCTCACTTGCTTCTTCCTTCTTTTCTTCGGTCATAGGAGCTACGATAACCGAACTTTCAGGCTGTTGCGAACGCTCAACCAATGGCTCTACCTGCTTTTCTTCGGGTTCGTTAGCCATCTCTTTTGAAGGTGCATCAACGCTATCTGTTACTACTTCTTGCTGTGGAAGCTGTTCCTCTACCTGCTTTTCTTCTTTTGTAGGCTGTGTAGGCAAAGTATCTTCTTGTTCTTCCGTATTTTCTTCAGCTTGATATCGTTCGTCTATTTCGGAGAAATCGGCATCATCGCTAATGGTCACCGTCTCAAATTGTTCAAATGGAGCGTTCACTCTATCTCTCAACGCAACTTCAGGTGTAAAAGATATTTTATCTCTTCCCTCAATTATAATTCGCTCTCCAGTATTCACATCCACACTTTCACGCGGACTCACTGCGGTTACCTTGAACGTTCCAAGACCTTTAATCTTCACTTGTTTGTCAGATTTCAGTCCTGTTGTCAGTACATCTATAAATAAAGGTATGAAAAAATCTGCCTCTCGCTTTGTCAGTTCTGCTTTCTCAACCAAAACAGCTGCTAAATCTGTTAATTTAATCATGAGTTGACTCCTTTCTTCAGTTGTTCTTTCACTAAAGGTGTGGGGCGGAAGTTGAGAACCAATTTGGGAGGTACCATCATTCGTTTACCCGTCGATGGGTTGACAAGGATACGCTCCAATCGCTTTTTTATCTCAAATGTACCGAAAGAAGGGATAGATACGGCTTCTCCTTCATCAAAGTTCGAAGCCATCGCTTCTACCAAGATATTGACTAAATTTTGCGTTTTTTCTTGTGTATATCCACAACGCTGCGCAAGTTCTGCGATAAACTCTTTGTTATTCATGGATTGTATGATATTTCATTCTACAACTTCTCCGTACAAATCAAACTCCTCTGCATCCGTGATATCTACTTGGTAAAATGCTCCAATTTCCAAGTTTTTCCCCGTCGAATGTATTAAGACTTCAGGATCAACATCAGGAGAGCAATATTCTGTACGTCCAATATAGTAATCGTTTTCTTTTCTGTCAATGATTACTTTCATTGTCTTTCCTATCTTTTCTGCCTCAATTTCTGCACTAATTTCTTGTTGCACAGCCATGAGTTGATCCAGTCTTTGCTGTTTCACTGTCTGCGACACGTCATCTTGATAATGTAAAGCACCATAGGTACCCTCTTCTTCTGAATACATAAAGGCACCCATTCTTTCAAATCGTGCCCACCGAACAAAGTCGAGCAGTTCTTGGAATTCTTCTTCCGTCTCACCAGGGAATCCTACCATGAGCGTTGTTCGTAAATGAATACCTGGAACCTTTGCTCGAATGGTCTTGATGAGATTGAGCGTTTCCTGCTTAGTCACATGGCGATGCATACGAGATAACACGCCATCTGAAATGTGCTGTAAAGCAATGTCAAGATAGTTGCAAACTTTTTTGTTTTCTCTGATTACATCTAAAAGCTCTAACGGGAATTGGTTTGGATAAGCGTAATGAAGCCTAATCCATTGCACTCCTTCTATCTCTGAAATCGCAGAAATCAAATCCGCAATATGTTGTTTGCCATCGATGTCTCTACCATAATAAGTCAATTCTTGGGCAATGACTTGAAATTCTTTCACCCCTTGTGCCACCATGTCCTTGACTTCTGCTAAAATATCCGACTTCAATCTGCTTGTATGTTTACCTGTCATGAGTGGTATGACACAATAAGCGCACTGACGATCGCAACCTTCTGAAATCTTTAAATACGCATAATGACGGGGTGTTGTCAGATGTCTCAATCCATGACAGGAGGATATTTCCGCTTTTCCCAAATCGGACAAGAGTTGCTTATAATTGAATTTTCCATAAAATTTATCTACCTCAGGGATTTCATTCTCCAACTCATCTTTGTATCGCTGGCTCAAACAACCCATCACAAAGAGTTTCTTTAATCTACCCTCTTTTTTAGCTTCGACAAAACTTAAAATGGTATTGATGCTCTCTTCTTTTGCCGATTCTATGAAACCGCAAGTATTAATGACCGCAATTTCACCATCAGGAGACTCACTGTCATGGGTGCAACGATAGCCGTTGTCTTCAAACAATCTCATCAACTTCTCACTGTCAACAAGATTCTTTGAGCAGCCCATGGTAATAATATCAATTTGATTTTTCTTCAAAACAATCTATTACTTTTTTATATTTATCCAAAAAGGCTATCTACAAATTCCTTTCGCTGAAAGAGTTGCAAATCCTCCATTTGCTCTCCTAATCCAATGTACTTCACAGGCACTTTCAATTGATCGCTGATGCCAATCACTACACCGCCCTTAGCCGTACCATCAAGTTTGGTAATCGCCAAAGACGTAATTTGAGTTACCGCAGAAAACTGTTTTGCTTGTTCAAATGCATTCTGTCCAGTACTACCATCAAGAACCAACAACACTTCATCTGGAGCTTGAGGCAGTACTTTTTTCATCACCTCTTTAATTTTCTTCAGCTCGTTCATCAGTCCCACTTTATTGTGTAAGCGTCCTGCTGTATCAATCAAAACTACGTCTGCATGATTAGCTTTGGCACTCTGCAACGTGTCAAAAGCTACCGAAGCAGGGTCAGAACCCATTTGTTGTTTAATGACAGGTACTCCTACTCGCTCACCCCATATCACGATTTGGTCTACCGCAGCGGCACGATAAGTGTCGGCAGCTCCTAAATATACTTTCTTTCCTGCCTGCTTAAATTGATAAGCAAGCTTTCCTATTGTTGTAGTTTTTCCTACACCATTGACGCCAACAACAAGGATGACATAAGGTTGATGATCGGTTGGCAGACTCCAACTCTCATTATCTTCAGAATGATTCTCTGCTAACAAAGTGGCAATTTCCTCACGTAGAATGGCATTTAGTTCAGAGGTAGAGACGTATTTATCTCGTTCTACCCGTTCTTCTATACGTTGGATAATTTTTAGAGTCGTATCAACACCGACATCAGAGGTAATAAGCACCTCCTCAAGGTTATCCAACACTTCATCGTCTACCTTAGATTTCCCTATAACGGCTCGCGAAAGTTTGCTTATCACACTTTGCTTTGTCTTCTCTAAACCTTGGTCTAAGGTTTCTTTCTTTTTCTTGTTGAAGAGACCAAAAATTCCCATAATACTATCTTTTCCTAATAATTGAACATCCCGAATGAGAGATAACTGTCAATAATTTAATAACTTAATTGGCATGATTGAAGTTCTTCTATAAGTAGAAACTCTCACGCATGAAATACTTTATCCTTGTTAAATCAACTGTATATATACGTTACAAAGATAGCACATTTTTTCGATACTTTCTCAATCTACAAGCAATTTTCAACAGCCTTCAGCATAATTATTAAAATCATCCACATCCATAGTCTTCTATCTCTATGGGTTTAACACACAATCTCTAAGAGTTGACTACTGCTCCAAAATTACTCAACATTTTTGGTTGGTATGTTCAAAATCACATGTCAATGTTTTTCAAAAAACAAAAAGAGAAAAACACTACACTTAGGCAAGACAGATAATGCACAAGGGATTATTGAAAAGATAATTGTTGCAATCGCTGACGCAATTCAGCAGCTTGAGATTTTCGTATTGCTAAGGAAATGTGGCAAGTATTATCGAATGTTTGAGAAACAATTCGAGGCTCCAACTCTTTCACTACTCGCATGACTTCATTTAACAGCGGATAGGTAAAGGAGTAATCGATAATATCTTCTACATATCTCGTCTCTATTTGTGCATTTTCTATGGCTGCCGCAGCAGCTGTTCGATAAGCGACAATAAGTCCACTGGTACCCAATTTAATACCACCAAAATATCTCACGACAACAATTAAGATATCAGTCAATTCATGAGCGTTAATTTGTCCTAAGATAGGTTTTCCTGCGGTGCTGGAAGGTTCACCATCATCATTTGCTCGGAAAACACTTCTGTCCGCTCCCAGCATGTACGCATAACAGCAGTGGCGAGCGTCATAATATTTCTTCTTATAAGCCTGTAACAACTCCTTCACTTCATTTTCGTTAGTGACATGATGCGCAAAGGCGAGGAATTTACTCCGTTTCTCGGAGTAAAATCCCTCGCCTATTTGATTTGTTATTGTTCTATATTGATCTGTCATCAAGATAGTTTATGAATCACTAAGCCACTACGCAGTTTAGGTTCAAACCATGTTGCTTTCGGTGGCATAATCTTTCCAGAGTCAGCAATGTCCATAATCTGCTGCATGGAAACAGGATAAAGAGCTAATGCCATCTTCATTTCTCCGCTGTCTACTCGACGCTCAAGCTCTTCCAATCCACGTAAGCCACCAACGAAATCAATACGCTTGTCTGAGCGTAAATCCTTGATTCCGAGTAATTCATCAAGTATCAATCGAGAAGAAATGTCCACATCCAACACACCAATTGGATCGTTGTCATCGTATGTTCCTGGTTTTGCTTTCAAGCTATACCATTTTCCGTCCAGATACAAAGAGAATTCATGCAATTGCTGTGGCTTGTAACTCTTCGTACCTTTCTCTGTTACGTCAAAGTTTATCTCCAAAGCTTTTAAGAACTCTTCTGATGTCATTCCGTTCAAATCCTTCACCACTCTATTATAATCTAAAATGGTTAATTGAGATGCTGGGAAGCAAACAGCCATGAAATAATTATATTCTTCATGACCTGTATGATTAGGATTGGCTTTCGATTTTTCGACACCAACCAATGCAGCAGCTGCAGAACGATGATGACCGTCAGCAATATACAAAGCTGGCATCTTCTTAAATTCGGCTGTAATCGTTTCAACATCCTTCGCATCGGAGATTACCCAGAACTGATGTCTGAAACCGTCAATAGGAGCAATGAAATCGTATTCAGGCTTTTCAGAAGCATAACGCTCAATCAAAGCTGTAAGCGTTTGATTGTCGGGATAAGCAAAGAAAACTGGTTCTATGTTGGCATCGCATACCCGTACGTGCTTCATTCTGTCTTCTTCTTTATCTCTTCGGGTCAGTTCATGCTTCTTAATAACTCCATTGAGATAGTCTTGACAATAAGCACCTACTACCAATCCATACTGTGTCTTACCATTCATGGTTTGGGCATAGATATAGTAGTTTTCGTGTTCGTCTTGCTTGAGCCAGCCTTTATCTTGGAACTTCTTAAAGTTCTTAGCTGCTTGCTCATAGACACGTGGGTCATATTCAGAAGTTCCTGGTTCGAAATCGATTTCTGGTTTAATAATGTGATACAAACTCTTTTCATTATTCCCAGCTTCTTCTCTCGCCTCTTCAGAATCCAAGACATCGTATGGACGTGACTCAACCTCTTCAACTAAATCTTTTGGAGGTCGAACGCCTTTGAATGGTTTAATTGTTGCCATAGTGTTTACTTGTTAACTTGAAATTTTGTGCAACCGTCTTTGAAATAAGCATTAATTTGCTGTGCGGCAGCAATTCCTGCATTAGCGTTAGCTTCTGCTGTTTGTGCGCCCATCTTCTTAGGAGTAGTAAAGTAACGACCCTCGAACTTTGCGAATTCTGCATCAGCTTCTGGCTTGATGTCTGTCACAAATTTAAGATCTTCACGTTCACCCATTAAACGCAACAATTCTGGCTCGTTAATAACTTCCTTGCGAGCAGTATTTACCAAAATGCCACCCTTCTTCATCAAATTAACAAGATCGTAACCAACACTTTGCTTTGTATGTTCATTGGCAGGAAGATGTACACTAACAATATCACACTGCTTGAAAAGCTCTTCTTTAGTAGCCACAAACTGAACACCATCTTCTTTTTTAGGATTCTCTGCATGCGAACGGCTGAAGCCATATACCTCCATACCAAAACCATTAGCGATGCGAGCTACATGACGTCCAATGTTACCGAAAGCCAAGATACCTAATTTCTTACCTTTCAGCTCACAACCTGATTTTCCTGAGAAGCAGCTACGGCACATATAAATCAACAAGCCAAATACCAATTCAGCAACTGCATTAGAGTTCTGACCAGGAGTATTTTCTACCACAATACCTTTTTCTTTGGCATAAGCGGTGTCAATAGAATCGTAACCAGCACCTGCACGAACAACAACTTTAAGTTTTGGAGCAGCATCAAGGATTTCTTTCGTAATTTTATCAGAACGAACAATCATCGCCTCTGCATCTTTAACAGCATCTTTGAGTTCATCGGTAGAAGTGTATTTTTCTAACAGTTTAACGCAATGATTCTGACTCTCCAACTCTTTTTTAATAGCCTCGACTGCCTTTGCATTAAAAGGTTTTTCTGTAGCAATAAGTACTTTCATTTGTTTAGAATATTGAATGGGTTAATTAAGTACGCAATCACATCAAGAGGTGATTACGCATGAATTGATAAACAAACAGGCTAAAATAAGGTTGAATCAGGCAAACTGAATTATTAAGCTCGCCTAATTTCCTTATTTTAGCCTATTCGTAAATCATAACTAGTGTGTAGTTTGTGATTGATTAATGTTTGTCTTCGAATTCCTTCATGCAAGCGATCAGCTCTTTCACACCATCAACACACATTGCGTTGTAGCAACTTGCACGGAAACCTCCAACAGAACGGTGTCCCTTGATACCAACCATACCACGTTCGGTAGCGAACTCGAAGAATGGTTTTTCAAGATCTTGGTATTCTTCGTTCATGACAAAGCAGATATTCATCAATGAGCGATCTTCTTTAGCAACAGTTCCCTTGAACAGTTTGTTTCTGTCAATCTCAGCATATAACAAGTCTGCTCTTTGGTGAGCCAATTTATCCATAGCTTCTACACCACCGTTCTTCTTAATCCAACGCAATGTTTCAAGAGCTGAATAGATAGGAACAACAGGAGGAGTGTTGAACATAGAACCCTTCTCGATGTGTGTGCGATAATCCAACATCGTAGGTATTTCACGTCCAGTCTTGCCTAACATGTCTTCCTTAACGATAACGAATGTAACACCAGCCATAGCCAAGTTCTTCTGTGCTCCACCGTAGATACATGCATATTTAGAAACATCAATTGGACGACTAAATATATCTGATGACATATCTGCAATAAGTGGCACCTTTACATCCAAGTCTTTACGTATCTCTGTACCGTAGATGGTGTTGTTGGAAGTAATGTGAAAATAATCACAATCTTCAGGTACGCTCCATCCTTTAGGAAGATAAGAATAGTTCTTATCTGCAGAAGAAGCTACTTCTACTACTTCTCCGAAGAATTTTGCTTCTTTCAAAGCTTTCTTAGCCCATGTACCTGTGTTCAGATAAGCAGCTTTCTTTACAAAGAAGTTGTTAGGAATCATGTGGAACTGCAATGATGCACCACCACCTAAGAAGATAACTGCATAACCTTCTGGTATCTGCAACAACTCTTTAATCAAAGCTACAGCCTCGTCAACAACTGGCTGAAAGTCTTTTGAACGGTGACTAATCTCCATCAGAGAAAGTCCGATACCATTAAAGTCAAGAATTTGTTTCGCTGTGTTTTCAATTACTTCGCGAGGAAGGATTGATGGACCTGCATTAAAATTGTATTTTTCCATTGTTTTAAAGTTAAAATTAAACAAGTATTAGTAATTGGTTGCTAATTTACAACAATAGTTTGAAAGACAAAAATAAAAACTGTATTATTTTGCACTTTCCGCGTTTTTTCTATTCTGCAGCCTCAAAAATCGTTTTTAAACCCTTAATTTTTTGTCCTTTTGCCCTTTTTAGAACTTCTTGCAACTTATTTCTTTGGACTGCCACATATACGTAATAATTATTCACATCAATACGTCCTATCTCATCTGGAGTAAGTTGACATTTCTTACACAAGAACCCAACAACGTCCATTTTGCTTATCTTATCTTTCTTCCCTTTACCTATATATATAGTTGCCATTTTGGGTAACGCGGGCTGACTGTCCGTAACAGGGATGCTATATTCGTGAGTATGACTGATAGCGTATGCAGGTATCTCTTCTGTGGGACCAATGAGCAGGAACGCCCTACCCTCTTTTTCCCAACGAGCTGTCCTCCCCGTTCTGTGCACATAGTTTTCTTCTTGGTCTGGCAATTGATAGTGAACAATGTTATCTACATCTGGGATATCCAATCCACGCGATGCCAAATCCGTACTCACCAAGATATTCACCGACCCATTAGAAAATTTATAGATCGAACTTTCACGTTCTTGCTGATCTAAACCACCATGAAAAACAGTAGAATAAAAATGTTGAAATGTCAAATAATCATGGATGCGTTCGGCACTTTCTCGATAATTCGTGAACACAATCGTACTCTGATTTCCAAATGACAACAACAGTTGTTTGAGTGTTTGCAGCTTATCCTTGTCAGGACTATGAACCGAAAAGACTCGAACCTGATGAGAGACAGTTGCTGATGTGAGATAATCCAGACGGTCGACATTATTCATGTTGACGAAATGAGGAATTTCTACGGCATCTGTTGCCGAAAGAAGGATGCGCTGTTTAACAGCAGTAAGTTTCTCAAGTATCTTACTCATCTCCTCTTGGAATCCCATCTCTAAACACTTATCAAATTCATCAATAACGACATATTGAATCGTTTCAATACTGATGTTTCGCTTGTCTAAGTGGTCATTCAACCTTCCAGGCGTAGCAAAAACGATTTGTGGCTGTACTTGTCGCAACTGTCGGTGTTCATCCATGGCGGGACGTCCTCCATAACACGCAAATCCTTTCATTGCCTTGGTGAGCAGTTGCAAGACTTCTGCTGATTGAATGGCAAGCTCTCTATTGGGAACTATCACTACGGCTTGCACCTCTTTTGAACTTACATCCAGCTTTTGAAGTATCGGCAGCAAATAAGCCAAAGTCTTTCCCGACCCAGTTGGAGAAAGAAGGATAACATCACGTTCACCTTGTGCAATGCTGTCAGAAGCTTTCAACTGCATGGCACTCAGCTGTTCAATCCCTAATTTGGCTAAATCAACGGTGACATTCATGACTTATTTTTGTTTTTGATTGATAATACGATCGACTTCTTCAAACTCCTTACCCATGTTCAAATTCAAATAGATGGTATACAGAGGTGTACCCCATTTATCTTTCATCTCTGGAGCCAAAGCCCTATAACGCGCTAAGTAGGGCAAAGCCTTATGATAATAGCCAAGAATTTGCTTTCTATTTTTCTTTGATAGTTTCGTATCATGGTCTAAGAGAACAGCTTGATTGAAATAAGCAAGACCTGCATTGAGATAGGGTTCTGGCATGCTGTCATTCTTAGCGATGAGATCATCACAGATTTGAATACACGCATCGTATCTACCGGTATTCAAAAGTACGGTACTTTTGGCAAATTGGTATAACTGATTGGTACTGTCCACCGCTAACGCTCGGTCAATAACACCCAAAGCATTATCAAATTGTTTCGTCATTACATAATAATCAACCAATCGAGGGAAGAAAAATGGAAAGCTGGGATGAGTGGTAAATCCCTCGTCCAAAACCTTTAGATACATGGTTGTATCTTTTTTCTCTTCATAGATATTGGCAAGATATTGCAGCATATAGGGATAATGCACCGAATCCTTCAATGCGAGATGTGAATGTTGCAAAGTTGCATCATAGTTCTTTAATTGGTAAGCACTAAATGCGGCCCAATACGAAGCTTCAGGCATTCGCCTATCTTTCTCTACATACTGGTATTTTTCAAACAATGGCTCATAAGCACTCTGAATGTAAGTATTGTACATTTGATAGGCTTCAGCATATTTCTTTTTATTAAGGAAGAAAGCCCCACCGTTAAAGAGATTCGGTCTGATTTGATGCAGATATTGTGCATGTTCGCTACGATAGGCTGGAGCTACTTTACCTCTTTTATTAGGTAGTGCATCAATAGAATCAAATGCCTGTAAATCTTCAAACATATTTCTTGCCAAAGAAAACAAACGTGTGGTATCGTATTTTTGCTTCAAATACAACTTCTCATTTCCTTGCTCATATTGTTTTCTAACCGCTTCAAAAAGGGTTAACCATATTTTTTTATTGCATCTGTTGGTTGAGTCATTGAGTAAGCTGCGCATGGATTTTTCGGCTTTATCCAAATTGTTTCCACGTTTCACCCATTGTCTTGCCTGTGAAATCTCTCTTCTCTGTCCTTGGGCAGTCACAGCAAAGCTTACTATAAAGAAAATATATAAAAGTCTTTTCATCATCTATTACGTAAAACTATATTCAATTACTGGAACAATGTCCAAAAATAATGATAGGTATAAAATATGTCTTAAAAACTAATCCCTCATTTGTTATGCAAATATACGGAATTTTCCATATATCAAAGAGATTATTCCGACAAAGCTTGCATTATTATCTTCACCTTATTTATATATAGGGACAAACCGGCACCTCTTTATTTAACAATAAGTATGGCTTAAAACTAAAAAAACTATGAACTACAGCTCTTTCATTGATGAATGATATTTTCACCACAATGCACACCCCCGAAGCAGTGTTTGTAATCTCGATGATACGACGTATTAAATAAAAATAAATGCTGAATTTTCTTTACAAAGTGCCTCTCATAACTCGCGTGTAAACAACCAACAGCAAAGTTGGTCGCAAATACGCGAGTTATGAGCGAGGTTCATAATCGCTTGTTATTGAATATGTTACGAGCAAAGCCTCTCCTTTTACTCCCCTTTCCCCCATTTTTCTTCGACTAACCCATTGAGATAAGTTAACAATTTGCATGCTTTAATGGGGTTGATACATGTGAATAACGCCGCTAATGTATGTTTCCAAGCCCGTTAAATCAATATTCCAACTTGAAAAGACAGCTATTTTGTGAAAATCAGCGTAATTATGTCTATTGTCTGCCTATTAATTTTTTCTATTTTGAAGATTTTAGATGGCCGTTTTTTGGTAAAATAACAGGACAAAAACAACAAATTCCTTTACCAAAAATAAATTTGTTGTTGAAAAAAGAAAAAAGATAGTTTTTCATCGTCAACCAACCTTCATGTATGAAAAATCTATGAGATTTCAGTAAAAAAAGCCCTCCAAATGATACAACCTGTCATTATATTCATTATATTTGCAAACAATCTTAATAAAAACTTTAAACATAACACTATGAACATTCCATTTATTTTTTGGCTTGTGCCAGTGGCCTCTGTGGTTGCACTATCCATGGCATGGTACTTCTTTCAAAGCATGATGAAGTATGATGAAGGCACACCTCGTATGCGAGAAATTGCGCAACACGTGCGCCATGGCGCCATGGCGTACCTCAAACAACAGTACACCGTGGTGCTGTATGTATTTATCGCATTAGCTATCCTGTTTGCTTTTATGGCTTACGTGCTCAAAGTTCAAAATCCATGGGTACCGTTTGCGTTCCTCACTGGAGGTTTCTTTAGCGGACTCTGTGGTTTCTTTGGCATGAAAACCGCCACTTATGCATCGGGTAGAACAGCCAATGCAGCTCGCAAGAGCTTAAATCAAGGTCTGCAGATAGCCTTCCGGTCGGGCGCAGTCATGGGACTCGTTGTAGTTGGTTTAGGTCTGTTGGACATTGCCATGTGGTTTATACTCCTCACCTATCTTTATCATGGCAGCAACATGGCACTGGTTACCGTCACAACAACAATGTTGACCTTCGGCATGGGTGCCTCTACACAAGCGCTGTTTGCACGTGTTGGAGGAGGTATCTACACCAAAGCAGCCGATGTAGGGGCTGACTTGGTGGGCAAGGTGGAACAAGATATTCCTGAAGATGACCCTCGAAATCCCGCTACTATTGCCGACAATGTAGGCGATAACGTGGGCGACGTTGCTGGTATGGGTGCTGACCTTTATGAAAGTTATTGCGGAAGTATCTTGTCTACAGCAGCATTAGGTGCCACAGCCTTTGTGGCAAGCGGTGACATGCAACTCAAAGCCGTGGTAGCACCTATGATTATAGCTGCAGTAGGTATTTTCTTGAGCCTGATTGGTATTTTCTTGGTACGTACCAAAGAAGAAGCGACGATGAAAGACTTGCTGAAGTCTTTGAGCCTTGGTACTAATGTTGCTGCGGTGCTTATTGCCATCGCATCCTTCCTCATCTTGTATTTCTTGGGCATCACCAACTGGTTGGGTGTTAGCTTCTCGGTAGTAACAGGTCTGGCAGCAGGTGTCATCATCGGTCAAGCCACCGAATATTACACCTCACATAGTTACAAACCAACCAAAGAGATTGCAGCTTCTTCACAAACGGGTGCAGCAACTGTCATCATCAAAGGCATTGGCACGGGAATGATTAGTACTTGCATTCCTGTAGTAACCATATCAGTTGCCATTATGTTAAGCTACCTCTGTGCCAACGGTTTTGATTTGAGTATGAATGCCGATTCGATTAGTCATGGACTTTATGGCATTGGTATTGCTGCCGTGGGTATGCTTTCTACACTGGGTATCACCCTCGCTACCGATGCTTACGGACCTATTGCCGATAACGCTGGTGGTAACGCAGAAATGAGTAACCTCGGCGAAGAAGTGAGAGAACGCACCGATGCGCTCGATGCCTTGGGCAATACCACCGCTGCTACTGGTAAGGGCTTTGCCATTGGTTCGGCTGCATTAACCGCCTTAGCACTTTTGGCATCCTATATAGAAGAGGTAAAAATAGCCATGGTTAGAATGGTAGAAGATGGTCATCAGTTTGTCAATGCGGCAGGAAACGTATTCAATCCTATGAATGCCACCATGTCTGACTTCATGGATTTCTTCCAAGTGAACGTAATGAATCCACGCGTTTTGGTAGGTGCCTTTATCGGTGCCATGGCTGCTTACTTGTTCTGTGGTCTCACCATGGGTGCTGTAGGTAGAGCAGCTGGCGCAATGGTGGATGAAGTAAGACGCCAATTCAGAGAAATCAAAGGCATATTGGAAGGCAAAGCCACACCCGATTATGAACGATGTGTAGAGATTAGCACCAAATCGGCACAACACGAGATGATTCTACCTTCACTCTTAGCCATTGCCATTCCTATTGTTGTGGGAATCATTTTGGGTGTTGCAGGTGTTCTTGGATTACTCGTAGGTGGCTTGGCAGCTGGATTTACCCTCGCCATCTTTATGGCAAATGCTGGTGGTGCATGGGACAACGCCAAGAAGATGGTGGAAGAAGGCAACTTCGGTGGCAAAGGTTCGGCATGCCATAAGGCTACTGTCGTTGGCGACACTGTAGGCGATCCTTTTAAAGACACCAGCGGACCAAGTCTTAACATCCTTATTAAGCTCATGTCCATGGTGAGCATTGTCATGGCAGGACTGACTGCTGCGCTCATCTAACACGAACTTAGAACACTGATAGAGGCAATTACCTCAACCTCCAAATCTGCATACGCAATGAATGAAAAATGCTGTTGGAGGTTGAGGTAATTTTCATTTCATCCAAAAAGGGAGCTGCGCAAGTTCCAAAGAAAAAGCACTTTCTTCACTCTATTGGCTTATAAATCATAGTTTTTATGTAATTTTGCACCCATAATAATGACAACGACAATGACAGAACAGCAACCCTCTCATCACCAACATGCGACGGAACATCACTACCACAGCACAGAGCATCATCACCACCATAGGAAACATCCTCAGTTCCAAAACAACCATGCGATGCGGAAGAAACGTAGGAAGATGGCGAGCAACGTATTGTTCTTTTCGCTTTGCATCGTTGCTGCACTCATCATGATGGCGGTCATTTGGATGTACACCGCTGAGTAGCAGAGCAAACACAAAACATAAAAGGCGTTTCGAGTATCGTACTCGAAACGCCTTTTATGTTAAGGGATGTCCCAAAAGTGGGACACCCGTTGTAGGATTTAGCAAACTTTCTCTAAACGCTTCATTACAGAGAACATGAACAAAGCAGAGAGTAAGCAGACTCCAATGAATACAGACCAAACAGCCCATACTGGTAAGTCACCCCAAAGGTATCCACCTACGCTCACCAACAAGTTACCAATGGCGGTAGCAGCAAACCATCCACCCATCATGGCTCCCTTGAGTTTAGGAGGTGCAACCTTGCTCACAAAGCTGATACCCATAGGACTCAACAGCAATTCACCAAACGTCAGCACCAAATAAGTACTAATCAACCAGTTGGCAGATGCGTAGCTGGCGGTTCCAGCCTCGGCAGCCAATGCCTGTTCATTAGGTGTAAGCAAGCCTTGTGAACCAACAATCATGATGGTGTAGGCCGATGCCGCAATCACCATACCGTAGGCTATCTTGCGTGGAGCCGAAGGTTCTTTGCCCTTGGCAGCCAACGAACCGAAGATCGCCATGCTGATTGGTGTCAACGCTACCACATAGAATGGGTTGAACTGTTGGAAGATAGGCGCACTCACATCTATAGCTCCTTCTACTTGAGTGTACTTATAAATCAATACACCAATTGATGCTAAGATGACAGCTAACGAAATTCCCTTAGCTTTCTGTGTTTTTGACTGGAAGAATGAGAATCCTGCATAAACGATAAAGACAATCATCACAAGGTTCACTACATCGAAAGCCATGCTCTGAACACCAGAAGAAGTCTTTTGAGTAAACTCATTGGCAAAGTAAGTCAGGGTAAGTCCGTTCTGGTGGAATGACATCCAGAAGAAAATAACCACTGCAAACACCAACAATAGTGCCACTACTCTATCCTTTACATCCTTTTTGCTCAACTCTTCGGTCTCGATGGCTTGACCATCGTCTGTCTTGGCTGCCGTGCCATTTCCTTCCACATGACGGAACGAAGAACGGAAACCGTAATAAATAGCCATAGAAATAATTAAGGATACACATGCTACGGCAAAGGAGAAATGGTAAGCGTCGTTTTCGGCATAACCAACAGATTCTGCCCACTCCTTAATGCGTACGGCTGCCGTTGGTGCAAACAAAGCACCAATATTGATAGCCATATAGAAGATGGAGAAAGCTGAATCGCGCTTGTCGGCATACTTCGGATCATCGTAAAGGTTACCTACCATTACTTGCAAGTTGCCCTTGAACAAACCTGTACCAAAGCTGATGAACAGCAAAGCCAGCAACATTACCAAGAGCGCAAACGTCTCACCGCCCAATGGTATGGATAAGAACAGGTAGCCCAGGAACATCACCACGATACCAATGGTGACCATCTTGCCAAAACCAAACTTGTCGGCAAGTACACCACCCACTAATGGAAGGAAGTAAACTAATCCAAGGAACACACTGTAAATCATACCAGCCGTACCTGGATCTAATCCAAAGTTAGCTCTTAAAAACAATACAAACACGGCAATCATGGTGTAATAACCGAATCTCTCGCCAGTGTTGGCCAATGCCAAAGCAAAAAGGCCTTTAGGTTGATTTTCAAACATAGTTTATTAATTATTTAGTTGTTGTAGTAATATCAAACAAATAGGACAATCTTAACTGAATATTCGACAGATTAGATCTGGCAAAATAATCGCGCTTCGTGTCCCCATATAGGTTCCCTAATCCATAGTAATACCGAGCGTCTAAGAGCAGATGCCCCACCTTGGGCAACGAATATTCCACTCCGATACCTGCCACAATGCCATAATCAAACTTGTGTTCCACGGGCATCTTGTATTGGGTCGTCTCAGTATTGGCTCTGTCTTGCACGTTTGCCTGATTGAGTTCAAAGTTCATTTGGGTGCTTTCATTCAGCATATAGCCAAATTGCGGTCCTGCTTGAAAGAAGAACTGAAAGCCTCGTTGTTCCTTTCCCCAAGCCAAATGTGCGAAGACAGGTACTTGTATATAGTTAATGGTGCGGCTGTATTCTTCCGCTAAACCAGTGTTCTTGTTAAGTACTGGCTCGTTTTGCAGATTCACAATGTCTTCTTTCCAACCAGCTTGCACATAATTGATTTCCGCATGGATAGAACAAAGGGTTTGAAAATATTTCTCAGAGATGTACCGAAAAGACACGCCTCCCGTCATCCCTCCATGGAACGCTTGTGTCACCTTAGGCACAAACCCGACATTGCTCAGCACATAACCTCCATTCACACCTACGGAAAACTCGTTGCGATGACTCCCTACCTGCGCCGTAAGGAGCAGCGGGTAAAACAGCAAAAAGAGGGAAAGAAGTGGATGTTTCATTTTTTACGCTAACACATGGTTTGTAGTAGAAAGGCTTAATACGAGATGCTCTCTATCCCTCCGTTACTCTTAAAGTGAATCAACATGAACGTGGAGTTCTGCCATCCAGCCTTTTTTATGCGTCGAAAATCCAAAGGAGTCTGTAAGGCGGTATAGGAGTTTTGTTTTTTCAGTCCTGAAAAGGATTTCCCATATTGGTGCAATCCACGACAAAAGAATTGTGCATGGTCGTAACCTGTCAAGGCAAATCGTGGAATGGCGTATTGCATTTCTTCTTTGAACCACAGACGATACTTCTGTTCAAACTGCTTGGTCTGTGGAGAGAGCGCATTATAATACGCCACGGTGGGTATATAGGTGGGGTATTTACAGAAGTATTCGAAATATACTTTGGTGTACATCAACCACTCTGTATAGCCAAACAACGACACCGACAGTGTAGGATTGGCTGCCTTCAGTCCGTCTATCTTTGCCAACGCCACGTTTAACTCGGGCGATTTACCTGTGTTCAGTACCACCACATTGGGCTTTGACAAGGTAAACGATTTGGCGAACTGTTCCTCGCTGGATTTCAAGTTCGTGATGTTATAAGCGATTTTCTTATCCTCTAATTGTTTCCGTAACGTGAAAGTAAAGATACCTTTCTGACTATCTCGGTCGTTGCAATCAATGAACACAGGATGATAGTTAGGGAAACGGTTGAGGAAAGCATGAATGGCATCTTCATTCAATTGGTCGGCAGACTGATAAACTTGGTAGACCTGTGGATTGGTTGCCACTTCCCCACTCTCAATAGAAAAAGGAATCACGAGCTTGATGCCGAAGCGTTTGCAGAAGTCACCCAAGTGGGCAACCTGTTTGGTGTACAAGGGACCAAAAATAATGTCGCACCGTTGCGCATTCACATCTAAGAGTGTTTGTCGAATGTCGGCATCAATGGGTACGTTCCAGGCATAAACATCGGTGGAGATGCCTTGACGCTTCAAGTCGTCACACGCCAACAGCACACCGCGATAGTATTCTACCATTCTGCGACCATCACCGTCTACGTTGTGCAAAGGCAGCATCACTCCTATGCGAATGGCACGCTTGGTAATGTCTAACTCTTTTCCCTTGACCAGTTGTGTGGTGACAGGTTGGTTCTTGTCTGTCTTGGGTACAACGGGGACTACATTGGGTTTCTTCCCCTTCTCGAACGGAATAAATACGGTGTCACCTTTCTTTAACTCGTATCCCTCTACTTTCATTTCTGGGTTAGCATCCATTAAATCGGGAACGGAAATGCCATATTTTCGAGCAATCCCAAAGACAGTATCTTTCTTTTTTGCCTCATAGATGTCTCGCCACAGATTTACTTGCGCTGTGGCATCAAGACAAAACAAGAGTGTTAATAATAAGACTATATAGTTAAAGATTGGTTTCATGTCACAAATTGTCTTTTTCTGTTTCATTTGCAAATTTACAAAAAAATCTCTAATCGCTCCTCTTTAATCATGAATCTTTTAGTATCTTTGCAAAGATAGAAAGCTCCAAGCTTTCAATTTTCGTATAGTAAGGTGCAGTATAGCACCACATTGGACAAACAAAACAACGGAATGAAAATAAAATTCATTATTTCTACACTAACGCTTTTATTCCCACTCCTCCTTTCTGCTCAAGAGCAACCCACCATTAACCCGCATGCTGTTTATTTTTCAGAGAAGGGTGAGCCCAGTGACCCAACAACTTCTATCAGCGGTTCGGCTCCGTTACGTGTACTACTGACTGCGAACGAGAACCATACAACAGGCTGGACAGCTTACTATGAATGGAGAATTACCTTAGAAGGAGAAAAAGCTCCTTACCTTGTTCGTTATGAGAAAGATACAGAGGTGCGCTTTACCAAAGCTGGTGCGCATCGCATCGTACTGTATGCCATCTTCACCCAAGGTCAGGACTCGGTGAAATATACCCAAGAGTATTGGGCAGATGCACAGCCTATCACCGTGTCTATCTCGGAAAGCAAGCTGGAGATGCCCAACGCCTTTTCGCCCAATGGCGATGGCATCAACGATGTTTACAAAGCCAAAGAGGGCTGGCAAAGCATCATAGAATTTAAGGGTTACATTTTTAATAGGTGGGGACAGAAGCTCTTTGAATGGCACAATCCTGCCGAAGGATGGGACGGAAAGTACCAAGGCAAAGACGTGAAACAAGGCGTTTACTTTTGCTTGGTAAAGGCAAAAGGTGCCGACGGACAGGTATTCAACATCAAGACGGATGTCAACCTACTGCGCACCTACCAACCATGAAATTAGAAAGAAAGAAGAACCATCAACCTCTCAATAGAAAGCAAACTACTCATGCCTCGCGAAGACGATAAAATCAATATATTTGGTGCGCGCGTGCACAATCTTAAAAACATAGATGTAGAAATTCCGCGAAATGCCCTTACCGTTATTACGGGCTTGTCGGGCTCGGGCAAATCATCCTTGGCGTTCGACACTATCTTTGCAGAAGGTCAACGAAGATACATCGAAACCTTCTCTGCCTACGCACGCAACTTCCTCGGAAACATGGAACGACCTGATGTAGATAAAATCACGGGGCTGTCTCCTGTCATCAGTATCGAGCAGAAAACCACCAACAAAAACCCACGCTCTACGGTAGGTACGACTACCGAGATATACGACTACCTGCGCTTACTTTTTGCACGTGCTGGCACAGCCTATAGCTACATGACGGGCGAAAAAATGGTGAAATACACTGAGGAGAAAGTCATCGACATGATTTTGCACGATTATGCCGACAAAAAAATATTCATCTTATCGCCCTTGGTTAAACAACGAAAGGGGCATTATCGCGAACTTTTCGAGAGTATGAGGCGCAAAGGCTACCTCTACATGCGAGTGGACGGAGAGATAAAAGAGGTGGTGCGCGGCATGAAGGTAGACCGATACAAGAACCACAACATTGAGGTAGTGATTGATAAGCTACAGGTGCGAGGAAATGACGACGAACGATTGAAGAAGACCATACAGATAGCCATGAAGCAAGGCGATGGGGTTATCATGATTATGGAGAAGGACTCGGGAATTATTCGCAATTTTTCCAAACGGCTCATGGACCCCGTTAGTGGCATTTCGTACGGAGAACCCGCACCCAACATCTTCTCTTTTAACTCACCAGAAGGAGCTTGTCCACACTGTAAAGGCTTGGGGACGGTCAACGAAATCGACTTGAAAAAAGTCATACCCAATGACAACCTCAGCATTTACGAGGGTGCTATCGTGCCCTTGGGTAAATACAAAAAACAAATGATATTTTGGCAAATCGATGCCATTTTGCATCGATATGACCTGAATATCAAAACGCCATTCCGAGAAATTCCGCAGGAGGCAGTAGACGAAATATTGTATGGCAGTTTAGAGAACATTAAAATAGCCAAGGAATTGGTACACACCAGCAGCGATTATTTTGTGACTTTCGATGGCATCATCAAATATTTACGCACCGTCATGGAGAACGATGACTCGAGTGCAGGGCAAAAATGGGCTGACCAGTTTTTGGCTACAACCACCTGTCCCGAATGCAACGGCATGCGACTGAAACGTGAGTCGCTCTCCTATCGCATTGGTAACGAGAATATAGCACAAGTAGCCAATTTGGATATGAGTGAACTAAAGGACTGGCTCGAACATGCGGAAACTCATTTGGATGAACAACAAAAAGTGATTGCTGCCGAGATTATCAAGGAATTACAAACTCGTGTGAGCTTCTTACTTGAAGTGGGTCTCAACTATTTATCGCTCAATCGACAGTCGGCTTCACTGTCGGGAGGCGAGAGCCAGCGCATTCGGTTGGCTACGCAGATAGGTTCGCAACTGGTCAATGTGCTGTACATCCTTGACGAACCCAGCATTGGATTGCATCAAAGAGATAACGAGCGACTCATTCGTTCGTTAAAGGAGTTGCGAGACCTCGGCAACTCGGTCATCGTGGTAGAGCACGACAAGGATATGATGTTGGCAGCCGACTACATCGTAGACATTGGTCCAAAGGCAGGACGCAAAGGGGGTGAGGTGGTATTTCAAGGCACTCCACAACGAATGCTTCAACAATCTACCATTACAGCCGATTACCTCAACGGCAAACGCAGCATTGAAATTCCCTCTAAGCGGCGCAAAGGAAACGGCAAGAGCATTTGGCTGAAAGGGGCAAGAGGCAACAACTTGAAAGATGTAGAGGTGGAGTTTCCGCTCGGAAAACTCATTGTCGTGACGGGAGTGTCTGGCTCTGGCAAGTCTACCCTCATCAACGAAACGCTGCAGCCCATCTTGTCGAAACATTTTTATCGTTCATTGAAGAAACCGATGCCGTACGATTCAATAGAGGGTATCGATAATATTGACAAGGTAGTCAATGTCGATCAAAGTCCATTGGGGCGTACACCGCGCAGCAATCCAGCCACTTATACTGGCGTGTTCAGCGACATTCGATCCCTGTTCGTCAACCTTCCAGAGGCAAAGATACGGGGTTACAAACCTGGACGCTTCTCGTTTAATGTAAAAGGTGGGCGATGTGAGGCTTGTAATGGCAATGGCTACAAGACGATTGAAATGAATTTCCTGCCCGATGTCATGGTGCCATGCGAGGTATGCCATGGCAAACGCTACAACCGAGAGACACTCGAAGTGAGATATAAGGGCAAAAGTATTGCCGACGTGCTGGATATGACTATCAATCAAGCTGTGGAGTTCTTCGACACCGTACCTAATATTCTTCACAAAATAAAAACAATTCAAGATGTTGGCTTAGGCTACATCAAATTAGGACAGCCCTCCACAACCCTTTCGGGCGGTGAGAGTCAGCGGGTGAAGTTAGCTACCGAACTCTCGAAGCGTGACACAGGAAAGACATTATACATCCTTGATGAACCAACCACTGGACTGCACTTCGAGGACATCCGCATCTTGATGAATGTGCTGCAACAATTAGTGGATCGTGGCAACACAGTGGTGATAATTGAACACAACTTAGACGTCATCAAACTGGCTGATTACATTATTGACATGGGACCAGAGGGGGGACGTGGCGGCGGAAAAGTTTTAAGCGCAGGAACTCCCGAAGAAGTAGCACTAAGCAAGGAAGGCTATACCCCTCGTTTTTTGAAAGAAGAACTAAAACAAACAAGAAAAAAGAAGTAAAACTCTATCTCCATCTTTTCTTGAAGTAATGAGTGAAGGCAGTTATCTACAGTGGATGACCGCCTTTACTCTTTGTTATAACTGTCTTAATTCATTACTACAACAAAGCTGGGACTGTTCGCAGCGTTTTTAATATCGCTACACCTCAACAAAAACATCCTCCGCCTGACGTGCAAAGAACACATTACAGACGGAGGATGTTTAATATCATTTTATATCTTAGAGTGCTATCGAAGCCGCATGTATCCAATCGAACACCATGTAGCACACACCAAACAACACTACACCGGCTGTGCATACAGCCAATGCCAATTTGGTATTGGTGTGGCTCTTGAACGTGGGCAACGGATTTTCACTTTTCTTGATGTACATCGCCTTCACAATCAAGAGGTAGTAATACAAGGAGATGACCGTATTGATTAACGCAATGAACAGCACGATGTATGCCCATGCCCCTACTGAAGTACTTAAATCAGCATCCTGCACGGCTGCCATAAAGATAAAGAACTTAGAGAACATTCCCGCAAACGGTGGAATACCGCCCAACGAGAACAATGCCAAAGTCATGAGGAAAGCCAGCTTGGGATTGGTTTGATAAAAGCCATTGTAACTGTCCATCATCACCGTACCATTGTTATGTTCTTCTACCGCACTGATAATGGTAAACACTGCCATGTTAGCTACCACGTAAATCAGCACATAGAAGCTCAATGCAGTGACACTCAACGCCGAGTTACCAACAATCGCCAAGACAATATAACCTGCCTGAGAGATAGAACTGAACGCCATGAAGCGTTTCAGGTTGGTTTGACGAATGGCGAACAAGTTGGCTACCGTGATTGACAACACAATAACGATGTACAACAAATATTGCCAATAGATGACCATGGGGGCAAAAACTTTCATCAAGATAGTGCAAAGAGCAAAAGCTGCTGCACCTTTACTCACTACCGAGAGATAGCCCGTAACGGTGGTTGGCGCACCTTGGTACGAGTCGGCTGTCCAGAAATGGAAAGGCACCAAGCTAATCTTAAAGCCCAATCCGCTGAAAAAGAATACCATGCCAAGAATGGTAAACGGTGTGGCAGTGAGCTGAGTGGCAATGTCTTCAAAGTAAAGCGTGCCTACCGCACCATAGATAAAGCTAATACCGTAGAGCATCACTCCACTTGAGAAGGTGGCTGTCAATATGAACTTGGCTCCTGCTTCGGCCGAGTCGTGACGATATTTGTCAAACGCAACCAAGCAAGCCATAGGTACACTCGCCATTTCCAAGCCCAAGAAAAAGAGCAAGAAGTGGTTGGCACTTACCATCATATTCATTCCCAACAGCGTTGCTATCACCAATAAGTAAAACTCTCCCTCCTTAAAAGCGGTATCGGGACGTGACAACCATTCTTTTGACTGAATGAGAACGATGAGCGTTCCAAAAGCCAAAATCGTCTTGATCACCCCAATGGCAGGTGTAGCGATGTACATTCCCCCAAAAACAGTGTGCGTCTCAATGGGGAACAGGTTGATGAGGATGTGCGCAAACATGAGCAGACAAATCATGGGATTGAACCATGAGCGACGCTTGTCGGTGGGCGAAAGCGTCCTAACCTTCTGCGATGTGGCAAAGTCGGCAACAAACGTAACCAGCAAAAGCACCACTAAGGTGACCTCTGGCATCATATATAGGAATTGACTGTAATTCATCTTCTTCTAAACTTTAGTGTATTATATTGAGTAGGATAGGTCCTACGGCATCATTGATGACATTGCTTGCCCACAAAGGTGCGATACCTAAGCCAGCTACACAGAATATCAAACACATCACAGCCACACGCTCGTCCCATGTAGCATCTGTGAGTTGCTCAAAATGAGGATTGGCTACCTTCTGATAAAGTATCTTTCCAACAACACGCAGGATATAAACTGCGGTGACAACAATGGAAGTACAAGCGATAATAGTAGCGGTGCGGTGGAAGGTGTCGTTGTTGGCAAACGAGCCTACAAAGATAGTCATCTCCGCAACAAAGCCCGAGAAACCGGGTAATCCCAGGTTCGCCAAACCTGCCACAACATATCCCACGCCCAAGAAAGGCATGATTTTCATCAATCCACCCAACTGACGGACATCACGAGTATGTGTACGTCCGTAAATCATACCGATGAGCGCAAAGAACAAAGCGGTCATCAAACCGTGCGAGAGCATTTGGAGAATGGCACCCGTACAAGCGGTTTTGGTCATCATCAACAGAGCGAACAACACCAAACCACAGTGACTTACCGAAGAATAGGCGTTGATATATTTCAAGTCGGTTTGCACACAAGCCGAAAGAGCACCATAGACTACAGAGATGGTGGTAAGGATAAGGAAGATCCAAGCCAACTCTTGCGCTGCCTCGGGCAACAAGAACATGGCGATGCGGAAACAGCCGTAGCCTCCCAACTTCATCAACACGCCAGCATGGAGCATAGAGACAGCGGTGGGCGCAGAAGCATGTCCATCGGGTGACCATGTGTGGAAGGGGAACAAGGCACCTAACACACCGAAGCCAATGAATATCAATGGGAAAAATATCTTCTGAACATCAACAGGGATGTTGTGCAGGGCAGCAATCTCAAGCACGTTCATCGTGGTGGCTCCACTATAGAAGTAAATGCCCAAGATACCGATAATCAGCAAGGCACTTCCGCCCATGAGCATCAACGTCAACTTCATAGCAGCATATTCTTTAGGACCACTACCCCACACACCTATGAGCAGATACATCGGGATAAGTGCCACCTCGTAGAACATGAACATGGTAAATAAATCGATAGAGATAAAGAAACCAAACACACCAATGCTCAACAAGGTAAACCAAAGGAAGTATTCTTTGGTCATGGGTTTGAGTTGCCAAGAGGCAAAGGTACCCGTAAAGACGATGATACTTGATAAGAGCAGCATGACAACTGAAATACCATCCACTCCTACCGTATAGGCAATGTTGAGCGGTTTGAACCAAGGTGTACTGTACATAAACAGCATAGCTTCGGTATGTCCAGCCTGGCGCATTTGGATAAACGCAATAGTAAGCCAAACAGAGAGTGCCAGCAAAGCGGTAGAGCCAGCCACCATGACGCCACGTACTTGACGGATGTTGCGAGCCAACCAAAGCCCGAACAACATCAAGACGGGAATAACGACGAATAATGTTAATATACTCATTTTTGTATTTTATTCATTAAATCTTTCTAACTAAAGCATTACAACAAGCAAATCAATGCCAACGTCAATGCTACACTACCTGTAAGGAACCAAATGGCGTATTGTCTCACATCGCCACTCTGCCAAGGTCGGATGCTTTCGCCTGCCTCCTGTGTACCCCATGCTAAGAAGTTAAAGAAGCCATCAATAACATGACGGTCGAACCAAGCAATGGGGCGACTGACACAACGGAAGATAATTTTGTGTGTCACAAACTGCCAAACTTCGTCCATATAGAAACGTTTGTAAGCAGCGCGGTGCAAGGTTGGGAAAGTACTTGCCAACTTGTCTGCCACTGGCGTTTTCTCTCCTTTATACATAAAGGTAGCAAGACCGATGGCAAGCAATGCCAATACAGTACTGGTAATCGCTACCGACCAGTTGGTATGCGTATTAAACCCAATGCCGTTAGCAGACACCAGCTGTCCTGCACGTGTCCCCCAAAGGAAGACGGTACAAGTGATAAGCGACAAGAATATCAACGGAAAGGTCATCACTGCAGGAGCTTCGTGAGGAGCATGCACGTTGGGTTCGCCCTGATGCGACTCGTAATAGCTCTTACCCCAGAAGATAACGTAATACAAACGGAACATATAGAAAGCGGTCATCATGGCAATACCGCTCATCACCATTCCCATCACGGGGTGAAAATTGTAACAAGCCACCAATATTTCATCCTTTGAGTAGAATCCAGAGAAAGGTGGAATGCCCGAAATAGCAAGACATGAAATCAAGAACGTAATGTGCGTGATGGGCATGTACTTGCGAAGTCCTCCCATATAATATTTCTCGTTGGAGTGTACGGCATGAATCACACAACCTGCACCCAAGAACAAACAAGCCTTGAACATGGCATGCGTAAACAGATGGAACATGCTTGCCATATATCCTAAGCCTTGTACGTCGGCATATTCTTCAGTCATTGCTACCGCACCTGTGGTAGGATCGGGCAAGCAAACGCCCAAGGCAACGAGCATAAAACCTATCTGCGAAATGGTTGAGAATGCTAAGACACGTTTGATGTCACTCTGTGCACATGCCACGGCAGCCGCATAAAAGGCGGTAAAGGCGGCAATATAAGCAATCCAGTGCAACTGTTCGGGCGCAAATTCCACGAACAAGGGGAACATACTTGCCACCAAATACACACCTGCCACCACCATCGTAGCAGCGTGAATCAATGCCGAAACGGGCGTCGGACCCTCCATTGCATCGGGCAACCAAATATGTAAAGGGAACATGGCTGATTTACCTGCACCACCAATAAACATCAGGAACAGAGCCAACGGCATCACCCAAGCGGCATGAGCAGCATGAGTTGCCAATTCTGGCGTAGCGGTTAAATCGTAATTGAATGTACCTACATAGAAGCTATAAAACAAGATACCGATTAAAAAGAACAAATCGGCAAAGCGTGTCACAATGAAGGCTTTCTTAGAAGCTGCCACGGCTGTGTGCATAGGATAATAGAAACCAATGAGCAGGTAAGAGCTAACGCCCACCAATTCCCAAAACAAATACATCTGAAAAATATTGGTTGCCACTACCAAGCCCAACATTGACATGGTGAAGAGCGAAAGGAAAGCGTAATAACGCTGAAAACCTTTCTCTCCGTGCATATAGCCAAAGGAATAGATGTGCACCATGAAACTGACCGTAGAGATAACCACTAACATCATTACAGAAATAGGTGTCAACCTAAAACCGATGTTAAAGGTAAGCAGTTCGGTAAACTTCAACCACGTAATATTAAAAGGTGTAATGGTGGGATATAATCCGTCAACGCCACGCCCAACGCCTATAAAATACTCATAAGCGGTGTAGCAAGAGAGACAGAACACCGTACCAAGCACCACGGTGCCAATGAGTCCAGCCACCTTATGACTCATCTTCATACCCAACAGTCCAAGTATCAGGAAACTGAGTGCAGGTAGAAGAAGTATTAAATATACATAACTGTAATCCATCATCTTATAATTTCATATTTTCAATACTGTTCACCTGATCACTACCAAAGTTTCGGTAAACGTTTATAATAATGGCAATCGCCACCGCTGTCTCGGCAGCACTGATGCCAATGGAGAACAACGTGAAGAAAAAACCCTCCAACTGTTCGGGGAACAGGATGCGATTAAACACGGCAAAGTTGATATCTGCGGAGTTAAGAACCAACTCTACAGAGATTAACATTGCCAATAAATTACGACGGGTAACGAAACCAAATACGCCAATAAAAAACAATAGCGCACTCAGACCTATCAAACATTCAACGGGTATCATTTATCATCCTCCTTTCTGGCAATCAACAAACCGCCAATGATACATGCCAACAAGAACACGGAAATGAGTTCAAAGGGCAAAACATACTGATATTTTTCAGAGCCTACCAATGCTTGTCCGATGACATTCATCGGGACTTCTGCATCAGCAACCTGCGTTGCTTGATGTATAAACTGGTTCTTCACCAAGACACCTATCACGGTAGCCAGTCCTATCAATGAGAGCAAAGCCCCCTGAATTACACGTGAACCTTTGAGATGTTCTACTAATCCTTGGAGCGTACGCTTGGATACCAACTGTATTGCAAAGATATAGAGTATCGTGATGCCCCCAGCATAAATAGCAATCTGTGCTGCTCCCAAATATGTATATCCTAAAAGGAAATAGATACCTGCAACACCAAATAAAACAAATATCAGAAAGGTAGCCGCCCGCATAATCCTTTTTGTTAGTACACACATAATGGCAGAGCCCAAAATGACGACTGCCAAAATGCAAAACATGATTAAATTAGCCATATACGTTACTACTTTTATTTGGTTTTGGTATTAAATTGTCCAATGGTCAGCGGTGCCCCTCCGTCTATCAAGCTTGGCAAACTTCCGCCTTGATACACTTCCTTGTCAAGGTGCATGGTCAAGGAATCTCGCTCAAACACACTGTTTTCAAAGTCGTTGGTAAACTCAATGGCGTTGAAGTTACAAGAGTTGACACAGAGTTGGCAGAACATACAATCGCCTAATTTGTACTGATAGTCCACCAATTGTTTCTTTTTCTTGCCCGTTTCTTCATTGACAACCATTTCACTCTTAATGAGTATGGTCTCATTGGGACATGCTTTCTCGCACATAGTGCACGCTACACAGTTGTGAGTGCCATCTTCGTTACGCTTAAACACTAAGCGTCCGCGGTGACGTTGAGCCACATGCAGTGTCGTCTTGCGATTCTCTGGATATTGTTCGGTGCTCTTGGGGGTGAAGTATTCCTTCAAGGTAACCCTCAAACCCGTTAGAAGCGACTTGATAGCATACCAGATTTCGCTAAAATATGATTGTTTATTTTCCATCTTACTGAATCTTCAAGAAATGAAACGATTTAACCGTGGATACCAAAAGCCACACAAATGGTCATCAGTATGAGATTAACCAATGCCAATGGCATGAAATACTTCCACTCTAATGTTAAGATTTGGTCAATTCTCAAACGTGGGAACGTCCAGCGAATCCACATCAGAAGCCAAACTACAACAAAGGTCTTGCCTAAGAACCACACAATGCCAGGAATATAATTCATCACAGCATCGAAGCCTTCGACACCAATGTTGAAAGGTGCCCAACCACCTAAGAACACGGCAGTGGCTAATCCTGCGATGACAAATAGGTTGAGGTATTCTGCCAAATAGTAGAAACCAAAACCCATACCCGAATACTCTGTATGGTATCCAGCGGTCAACTCGCTCTCTGCCTCTGCCAAGTCGAACGGTCCACGGTTCGCTTCAGCATTGCCAGCTACCAAGAACAACAAGAATGCAATGATCGCAGGAAGGTGTCCTTTGATAATTAACCAGTTCCATGGTCCTGTCTGTGCTTCCACAATTCCACTCATCTGCATCGTTCCCGTCAAGGCAACAGCCGCAATGAGGGTCAGTCCCAAGGTCATTTCATACGAAATCATCTGCACCGCTCCACGCATGGCAGACAGAACAGAATATTTGTTATTTGATCCCCATCCTGCCAAAAAGACGCCTAACACACCGATGCTTGATATAGCAGACACCAAGAAGATGCCCACGTTAAAATCGAGAATGTGCGCTCCCTTATTCCAAGGAAGGAACGAGAAAGTACCCACTGAGGCAATCACCACAAAGAATGGCGCAATATAATACAAGAACTTGTCGGCTTTATCAACGGCAAAGATTTCCTTAATGAGCATCTTAAACACGTCGGCAAACACCTGAAGCGTTCCCCAAAAGCCCACACGCATAGGCCCGAGACGGCATTGGAAGTAGGCACACACCTTACGTTCCATGAATATCAACACTATCGCCAACAAGGCGTAGGCAGTGAGAATGGCGACACCAACGACAACACATTCAATCAATATCGTCCAAAAATCGTTCAAACCTAAGGTTTGTCGAAGAAGCGTGTCGAACCATGTAGTTACTATACTAAAATCAAACATGATCTATTTAAGTTATTTATGTTGAACAAGTTGCGAACATTGAGCAAAGCATTGCTACAAGTTGTCAACTTATATACCTGCTATCTGTCAATATCTGGAATGACAAAATCGAGCGCCGCACCTGCAGTAACAAGGTCAGCTATCTTCTGTCCTCTCAACATCTCATCCATGGCGGCGACATGACTCAATCCCATAGGACGGAATTTCAAGCGGTAAGGCATCTTGTCTCCCTTGGAATCCAAGTAAACTCCTATTTCACCGCGTGAGCCTTCGCATGAGAAATACCATTGTCCTTCAGGCACTTTGATGATTGGCTTCTGTTTTACATAGAAGTCGCCTGCTGGAATATTATCAATGAGTTGTTCGATGATGCGAATGCTTTGCTTGATTTCCTCAATACGATTGAGGTATCTACCAAACGAATCGCAATGCTCGTTGAGAACTTCCTCAAACTCCACCTTGTCGTACATGGCATAAGGATGATACTTGCGCACATCGTTTTTCCAGCCAGAAGCACGTCCAGAAGCACCCGTCACACCATAACTAATGATGTTTTCAAGATTCATGGGCGCAATTCCCTTGAAGCGTTGTTGCATGATGACGTTATCTCCAAACACATCTATGTACTCTTGTAGCATGGGTTTGAGGTAAGCACACAGTTTCTTGGTGTTCTCTACAAAGTTGGGATCGATATCATCTTGGCAACCGCCAATGCGGTAATAGTTTTGGATGAGTCGTCCACCTGTAGTCTCCTCCATAACGTTCAGCACATGTTCACGGTCGCGCATACTGTACAAGAAGGCTGTCAAAGCACCCAAATCCTGTGCGCAACAACCCAAATATAGCAAGTGCGAGTCGATACGCTGCAACTCGTCCATGATGGTACGGATGTACTGTATGCGCTCAGTCAGTTCTATCTCCATCGCCTCTTCAATGACGCCCACCAACGCATGGCGGTTCATCATGGCACTGAGGTAGTCCATTCGGTCGGTCAACGCCAAGGTTTGAGGATAGGTGTACGCCTCACACATCTTCTCCATTCCACGGTGGATATATCCCAAATGCGGATAGATGTGCTTCACGGTTTCACCGTCCAACACACTTTGCAAGCGAAGTACACCGTGCGTACTGGGGTGTTGAGGACCAATGTTGATAACGAAATCGTTGTCTGTAAACAACGGAACGCGAGTCTCTACCAAGTTACCGTTCTTGTCGAGCGAATATTGGAACGTGTAATCCAACTCCACATCCTCTTCCAAAGTGTACTGGTTGTTCTCGGGCGAGACATCGAAGTTCTTACGAAGTGGATAGCCCTTGAAATCATTGCGCAAATAAAGACGGCGCATATCCTTATGTCCCAAGAACTTAATACCTAAGAAGTCGTACACTTCACGCTCTAAGATATCGGCAGCCTTCCATAGGTTGGAAACAGTATCGAGTACATACTCCTCCCCTATTTGCTGCGCTATCGCCTTGACCGATGTACGTTCGTGAGTTTGTGTGTTTTCTAAAATATAAATACATCCTAACCCTTCTTCGCCAAAGTCTTCGCCAACAATGGTAACAAGGTAATCGAAATGCTTGTCGTTCTTCAGTTTTGACATCTCTTGTGCCAAGTTACTGAATGCAATTTCTATATTTTCTAATTTCATATCCGATATACCTTATTTAATGTTGATGTTCTAACTCTTCTTGAGGATGAAAGTCTTCGGGAACGTGAGTCACTACGATAGGCTTGTTTTCCTTCAGTTTTTGTTGGTACACCTCTGCGTTACTCAATCCGTGGTGGTGAGCCTCTTGCTTATGGTTGACACCTCCGAAGAATTTTTCTACTTTGATTTTGCGCTGCAGCTGCATCATGCCATACATGATAGCCTCTGGGCGTGGCGGACATCCCGGTATGAAGACATCAACAGGGACAATCTCATCAATTCCTCTTACCACGTGATAGCTGCTCTTGAACGGACCGCCAGAAATGGCACATCCTCCCACCGCAATAACGTATTTGGGTTCTGCCATTTCATCGTACAAACGCCTAAAAGCAGGTGCCATTTTGTTGGTAATGGTTCCAGCACACATAATCAGGTCGGCTTGTCGTGGAGAGTTACGCGTGACCTCGAATCCGAAACGAGCGAAATCGTAACGAGCGCATCCCACTGCCATAAACTCAATACCGCAACAGCTGGTGGCGAATGTCAAGCTCCAGAGCGAGTTGGCACGCCCCCAGTTAATCAATTGGTCCAGCGACCCTGTGACAACATTCACGCCTCCTTCATGGAGTTCGTCAACAATGCGTTCCAACGATTCGTTGTCCTTAAACTCCTCGTATGGAATACTCTTGATATACGGTTTCTTTATTTCCATTCCAAAGCTCCTTTCCGCCAAGCATACGCCAAGCCTAAGACAAGTACCACGAGGAAGAAACCGATGCTAACCAAAGCCATAGCTCCAAAATCTCGCACAACTACCGCCCACGGATAGAGCAGCACAGTCTCGATATCGAACATGAGGAAAAGGATAGCGAAGAGGTAATAACCAACGTGCATGGGAAGCCACGAAGAACCTCTCGTTGGGATACCACTCTCATAGGGTTCGCCTTTTACCGCATTATACGAGCGCGGACCAATTAACTTTGCGATGACATAAGCTGCCACTACCAAGGTTACGGCCGTCAACAAAACGGTAACGAATAAAGTAAAATTCATAAAAATTATTATAATTATAATTGTTCTCGCTTTCTGTCGAAACACATACATTTTTACAAATGCGATGCAAAGTTAATCATTATTTTGAGATTTTTACAAGATATGAACAAAAAAAATAGGTTAAATTGCTAACTTCAGATTGCAAAACATGAATTCCAAGTGAATATTCTATCATCGGGACAACACAACCCTCATGCCACTACCAAAAGTTCACTCAAACAAAAGCAAAAGAAAGATGGTATTCGGTGGCATACAAAAATCGGAAAAATCTTTACAATAAGCATTAGAAAACTCACGGATTTAAGGGCAAAATCCTGACGATATTTTCAACCGACCTTATTGTTGACTGCAAATACGCGAATTTTGCAAACTATTGATATAAAGACGCTTACGAAATTTCAAGTAAAAAGCGCAGAGGTTATCTCCATGCTTTAGGCATCAAAAAGGGTTAGATTGGCGTCTTGAAATCATGCAATAAGGTCGCTATTGTAATCATTTAGCACGACTAAAGCATGGAGACAAGCAGGTTGAAACAATAAGATAAGGTAAAAACTCACTATTTTGACGCCTTCAAAATTCTAGAACAAAGAAAACTCGAGTTATTTTTTTAGGCTTATCTCAATGTGTTAACGAGGGAAAAAGGCACTTGAAAACAAGCAAAAAATTTTACATATATAAGGGTAATCGCAACCTTATTAAAATGCGATTGAAAATAAATGCCATCCGTAGGCAATTAGAAGAACGTTTTAAGGACGGACTGCAAATGACATGACTCCTCCTCAAATTGCATCGATGAACTGCAGAAAGTGCAACGACACAATTTGAGGAGGAATGAAGAACTATTGCACCAATAGCTTTTTACCGTTTACAATGTAAATGCCACGTGGCAGGTCAGAAAGTTTTTCTACAAATACACGTTGTCCTGACAGCGTGTAGATTTTATTCTCGCTGGTGCGCTTTGCAGCGGTATCTATCTGCTGTATACCATTTGTTACTTTCACAGGTTCGATAAGTATTACAGACGAAAAGTTTTCGTTATAGTAAGGATCGCTTGCTCCGTCAAAGGTATTATCCGATGTTTTTAACACCCAATAGCCCAGTACCTCTGCATAAGAGTCGGCATGTGTTCCTCTTTTGGATTTTATAAAGAATTTACCAAAAAGATTAAGTACATTTGTGGTTTGAGCATTTGCACCAGTGCGTGCCCTTTGCAACTCAAGTCCGTTGACATACTCATCCAATTCGTCCGTTACACCGTTCACAGAGAAATTGGTAAGCCAAGTTGGAGCGGGTGTCTTGACAGGATAACTCAACCACTTATTATCAATAGTTTTGAAAGCAACTTTTCCATTCTTCAAGACATGAGCCGTGAAACAGGCCGACTCATCAGGCAACTGCCTTGCTGTTACCTCATGGGTAGCCAACTTACCATTCAAATAGTCAAGCAAAAAAGTCTTTTGGGGGTTATGGTCAAAAAACTAAATGGTGTAGCGTTTGCCATGCTCTGGCTTTTCTACATCATCATCGTCAAGATATGCCTGTCTGGCTGTTTCCAAATCTCCCTTGGTATAATTTTTCGGTGCATCACAAATTTTTCTAAGGGCGATACGACTTTGAGCATTTGCCTTTGGGTATCCTACTCCCTCAAAAGTCAGCAACAACTTTGGCAATATCAAATCGTTTGGTTGTATCACGTTACCACTTTCTGTCGAACGGGTAGTCACTGCATCGTAAACGACATTTACAGGATCAGACTTTATCTCTTTGGTTGTTGCTTCTTGCATGCCGATGTCATGACCAGCTGCAAATACAGCATTCCCTTTGATTGTAAAACATAGAATGATTGCGCAAAATAATTGTAATTTTGTGTTCATAAATAAAAAAAATGTTGTTGTTAATTGATATAATTATTCAAATCGGCTGCAAAAGTAATTATTTTTTCCAAAAAACTGTGCAACAAAAATAAAATATTGATATAAATCAAGAACAAAATTACGTGGCTATTTTTCAAAAATGAGCTAAAAATCTAATGACATAGTACCTATCCCAAGGCTATCTAAAAGAAACACACACAACAAATATGGGCTGAAAGCAAAAAGACTGACAGCCCAAAGCAACGCCATGAGTACAGCAAACCTTCTATCTTGCGCTCTTAAAGTTCAAAAGGAGGGGCATCAATAGACAGCGATTTATGCGAAAAACGCATAATATAACCATACAGCCAAAGCCACAAACACGAGAAAGAGCACTATCTTTAATAAACAACTCGTTATTTTCTTCAACAGAAAAGCACCCACAATAATGGCTATCAGCAGGTAGATATAAAAACTAATATTTGAAAACATGATTTTAACTATTTCATTCTACTTCATTGAACTCATGCGCTGTCCGCCCAGAGTAAGGCTGATTTCTATAACTACCCTTGAACAAATGTGCGAATGCTGACGGTATGGGGGTTTCAAACTCCATGGGACGGTGCGTAACGGGGTGATAAAAACACAGCACGTAAGCATGCAGACAAAGACGCCCGAGGGGATTGTCTCCATTGCCATATTTATGGTCGCCACATACAGGATGCCCCATATCTGCCGAATGTACACGTATCTGATTCTTACGTCCTGTCTCTAAACGATACTCCACCAACGAATGTTCCGTCGTTCGATTCAAGGTGTGAAAATGCGTCACAGCAAACTTTCCCCCATTATCCTCTGAACTCGAATAGGTGATGTACGCTCTGTTGTCTTTGAGCCAGTTGGCAATGGTGCCCTCATCTTGTTCCATTTCGCCCGACACCACTGCCACATATCGCCTATCGTACACGTTGTGATGCCAGTCATGTTCCAGCAGTTGGGCGGTTTGGATGTCCTTAGCATATATCATGAGTCCACTGGTATCCCTGTCAAGTCGATGCACCACATGTGCAGTACATTTCTGTTTGCTCTGTTTGAAATAACTGTCAAGCACTTTTTTAACATTCAGCGAGGCATGTCCTGCCGCCATGGAAAGGATGCCTGCTTGCTTTTCTATCACCACCAAGTAGCGGTCTTCGTAAACTATCTTGACATACTTACTTTTAAAGAGTGTGTTCTTTTTCGACTTACTGATAGCGATTTTGGTGCCTGGCGTCACGGGATAATCGAACTGGGTGATTTGCTTACCATTGACAATAATGCCACGTCCAGCCAATGTTGCTTTGAGCTTTGACTTACTGAGATGCGTCACATGATTGAGCAACCAATTCAGGAGCGTGTCTGTCTCTTCAACGACATAGCATTGGTAATCCTTGTTGGAGAAGTTTGAGTTCATTCATCATCCATTTTGAAAGTTGATACAAAGATACCATTTTTCGTGAATTTATAAACGCTTGTTTAACAATTATCAATAAAAATGTTTACCTTTGCGCTCAAATTATATAAAATAAGGTAAAAGAACATGATAACAGTTTCAAATCTTGCAATTCAGTTTGGCAAGAGAGTCCTTTATAAAGATGTAAATATCAAATTCACTCACGGCAACATCTATGGCATTATCGGTGCCAATGGTGCAGGCAAATCCACCCTACTCAAAGCCATCAGTGGCGAATTAGAGCCCACAAAAGGCAGCGTAGAGTTAGGACCGGGCGAACGACTGTCGGTACTTGAACAAGACCACTTTAAGTATGACGAATATTTAGTCATGGACACGGTTTTGATGGGGCACGAACCCTTGTGGAAGAACATGAAAGAGCGTGAAGCCTTGTACAGCAAACCAGAGATGTCGGAAGAAGACGGTACACGTGCTGCTGACTTGGAATTGAAGTTTGCAGAGATGAATGGTTGGGAGGCAGAAAGCGATGCTGCCCAACTGTTACAACACTTAGGCATTGGCGAGGCATTACACACCAAAACTATGAGCGAGTTGTCAAACAACGAAAAGGTGCGTGTGATGTTGGCAAAGGCACTGTTTGGTAATCCCGAAAATCTGCTACTCGATGAGCCTACCAACGACCTTGACTTAGATTCGGTGCAATGGTTGGAAGAATACCTGAGCAATATAGAGCAGACGGTGTTAGTGGTTAGTCACGACCGTCACTTCTTAGATGCCGTGAGTACACAGACCGTAGACATCGACTTTGGCAAGGTGACCGTGTTCTCGGGCAACTATTCGTTCTGGTACGAGAGTTCACAATTGGCATTACGTCAAGCACAGAACCAAAAGATGAAAGCCGAAGAGAAGCGCAAGCAGTTGGAAGAATTTATCCGCAGATTCTCTGCCAATGTGGCAAAGAGTAAGCAAACAACCTCGCGCAAAAAGATGTTGGAGCGGTTGAACGTAGAAGAAATTCGCCCCTCCAGTCGTAAATACCCTGGCATTATCTTCCAAATGGAACGTGAACCCGGCAACCAAATCCTGCAAGTTGAGGGATTGAAAGCCCTCGACACCGATGGGAGCGTATTGTTCGACAACGTGAGTTTTACAGTTGAAAAGGATGAGAAGGTGGTCTTCTTGAGTCACAATCCCAAAGCCATGACCGCTCTATTCGAAATTATCAATGGTCATCGTGAGCCCGATGCTGGGACCTATAACTGGGGAGTAACTATTACTACCGCCTATCTCCCACTCGACAATGCCGAATTCTTTGAATCAGACATGAACTTAGTTGATTGGCTGAGCCAATTTGGTACAGGCAATGAAGTGGTGATGAAAGGATATTTAGGACGCATGTTGTTCTCGGGTGAAGAGGTATTAAAAAAGGTGAACGTGCTCTCGGGTGGCGAGAAAATGCGCTGTATGATTGCTCGTATGCAACTGAAAAATGCCAACTGCCTCATCTTAGACACCCCCACGAACCATTTGGACTTGGAGAGTATTCAGGCATTTAACAACAATTTGGTGACGTTCAAAGGCAACATCCTCTTTTCGAGTCATGACCACGAGTTTATCCAAACCGTGGCAAACCGCATCATCGAACTGACACCAAAGGGCACCATTGACAAGTTGATGAATTACGATGAATACATCTATGATGATCAAATCAAAGAACTCAAGGAGAAGATGTACCAGTAAGCAGTACAACATTTTAATGGTTTGAACAATAAAAGCAAGGCTTGACAAGTAAAGAAAAACTTGGCAAGCTTTTTGCTGATATTTAAGACAGGTAATAATAAATATTGATTATGAGCAAAAGAAATAAACACAAAGAGCAAGAAAGAGAAAAGAAACTTGATACACAGCACGAAGAGATGGACGCTGGCACAGTAATGGACGAAAAGAAGGTGGAAGAGCAAGCTGCTGCTACGGATAACCAACCCGAGACGCAAGGCGAAGCACCCACGACAGACCCATTAGCTGAGGCACAAGCACAAATCGAAGAACTCAAAGATCGGTATCTCCGTACAGTGGCAGAGTTTGAAAACTTTAAGCGTAGAACACAGAAAGAAAAGGCTGAACTCATCTTCAACGGCAGTGAGAAAACTGTCTCTGCCATTCTTCCTATCTTGGACGACATGGAAAGAGCGGCTGCTAATGCGAATAAGACAGATGACATTCACGCACTTGAAGAGGGTTGGGAACTCATCTTTAAGAAGCTATTGAAAACATTGGAGGGATTGGGTGTGAAAAAAATTGAAACGCAAGACAAAGCCTTTGACGTAGATTTTCATGAGGCAGTAGCGATGGTTCCCAATGTTGAAGACAACAAGAAGGGCAAAGTGATTGACTGTGTACAAACGGGATATACGCTCAACGAAAAAGTTATCAGACACGCGAAAGTTGCTGTAGGACAGTAATATAAGATAACGATATAGAATCTAAAAAACAAAACATTGAAGGAATGGCAAAACGCGATTATTATGAAGTGCTTGGTGTGAACAAGGATGCTTCAGAAGATGAAATAAAAAAGGCCTACCGAAAGTTAGCTATAAAATATCATCCCGATAAAAATCCGGGAAGTAAAGAGGCGGAAGAGAAGTTTAAGGAAGCTGCGGAAGCTTACGATGTACTTCATGATCCGAAAAAAAGACAACAATACGACCAGTTTGGCTTTAATGCGCCAGGCGGAGGAGGATTTGAAGGTTTCAGTGGTGGAGGCTTCTCCATGGATGACATCTTCTCGATGTTTGGTGACGTATTCGGCGGACACAGCGGCTTTAGTGGCTTTGGCGGCTTCGGCGGTGGCACTGCTGGTGAGCGGCAACAACCACAATATCGAGGTGCGGACCTGCGCTTGAAGGTAAAGCTTACCTTACAAGAAATTAGCACAGGCGTTACCAAAAAGTTCAAAGTAAAGAAAGATATTGCCTGCAACCACTGTAATGGAAGCGGTGCAGAGAAAGGAAGTGGCACACAAACTTGTCCTACTTGTCACGGACAAGGGGTTGTGGTAAAGACCGTGAGAACCATGTTGGGCATGATGCAGACACAGTCAGAATGTCCTACATGTCATGGTGCGGGCACTGTTATCAAAAACAAATGCCAACATTGTCATGGCACAGGTGTGGTGAAAGGCGAGGAAATCGTTGAGATTAAGATACCAGCTGGTGTGGCAGAAGGCATGGTAGTGAATGTTCCAGGCAAGGGCAATGCTGGTCCAAGAAACGGAATCACTGGAAATATTCAGGTGTTAATAGAGGAACAACCCAACGATACTTTTATCCGAGACGGTCAAGACATCATTTATAACTTGTTGCTTGACTTCCCGACTGCTGCCTTGGGAGGCGAAGTAGAGATACCTACGTTGGAGAATACACGTGTAAGAATAAAAATAGAAGCAGGCACTCAACCCGGAAAAACGCTCCGTTTGAGAGGAAAAGGACTTCCTGCAGTGCAGGGATATGGCTCTGGAAGAGGTGACTTGGTAGTGAACATTAGCATTTATGTGCCCAAGACCTTGAGCCGAGACGAAAAGGAAACGATAGAACACCTGCGTACCAGTGACAATTTTAAGGGTGACTACGCCACAAAGCAGTCTATCTTTAAGAAGTTTAGAAACTATTTTAATGAATAAGGTACATGAAACTCTTCATGCACAAGAATGACTTAATTCATTGATTGCCTTATGAATTACCAAGAAACTATTGATTATCTGTTTCACGCAGCCCCAGTCTTTGAAAAGGTTGGGGCGTCTGCCTATAAAGAAGGGTTATCTAACACGATTGCTTTAGATGAACACTTTGGGCATCCGCATCGCCAGTATCGCACCATTCATGTAGCAGGAACCAACGGAAAAGGCTCTTGTTCGCACACCTTAGCTGCTATCTTGCAAGCCGAAGGTTATCGAGTGGGCTTGTACACCTCACCACATTTGGTTGATTTTAGAGAGCGCATTCGCATTAATGGCGTGTGCATAGACGAGGAGACTGTTATCAAATTTGTAGAAGAAGAAAAGGATTTCTTCGAACCCCTCCACCCTTCTTTCTTTGAACTGACCACCGCATTGGCGTTTAAGTACTTTGCCGACCAGCAAGTAGATATTGCCGTCATTGAAGTGGGACTTGGCGGACGGTTGGATTGCACCAACATCATCACGCCAGAACTCTCCATAATTACAAATATAAGCTTTGACCACACGCAATTCTTGGGCAACACTTTGGCAAAGATTGCAGGTGAGAAAGCAGGTATCATCAAACCCCACGTTCCTGTTGTTGTAGGAGAAGCCCTCCCCGAGACAAGACCTGTATTCGAGAAAAAAGCGCAACAAGAGCATGCACCCATTGTCTTTGCAGAGGATACACCAGAGGTCTTGCACTCAACCTATGATGTTTCTTCGCAACAACGCATTTACAAGACTCTGTCTTTCGGAGAACTGCGAGGAGATTTAACAGGCTGCTATCAAGACAAGAATACCAACACCGTACTCGCTGCCGTTAAAGTTTTGCGACAAATGCACATTCTTAAACATCCCGAAAGTTTAGCACAAGGCTTGAAAAACGTGATGCAGACCACAGGACTTATGGGAAGATGGCAGTGTCTGCAAAAGCAAACTTCAACCCAACCAGCCATCTATTGTGACACTGGACACAACGTGGCAGGTTGGAACTATCTGAGCCAACAGCTCCAACAACAGAAATACGAGACGCTCAGAATCGTCTTTGGTATGGTTGATGACAAAGATCTCCAGACCATTATGAAGATGTTGCCAGCAGATGCGGTGTACTATTGGACACAACCCTCGACAGAAAGAGCTTTTCCTGTGGAGGAAATTGCCAAAGCAGGGGCTGCCAATCATCTTCGAGGACAGCAGTATCGAACTGTTCGAGAAGCGTATTCCACCTGCTTAAAGCAAGCCAATCCAAATGATTTTGTGTTTGTCGGAGGTAGCAGTTATATTGTTGCCGATTTGCTAACCTTTTTAGAAAGGAAGTGATTTAAGGGTATTTAACATCTGATTGTCCAGCTTTTTTAAGACTTTCGTTTGTCATATTCATTTTTTTTCAGTTACTTTGCAAGTACAATAAAATGACTAAAAGCTTATAAATATGACTAACACAAGTGACGCAAATAATTGCTGTGGGCTGAAACGTGAAGATTTTCAGACAACAATTGATGGCAAAAAGACAGATTTGTACGTTCTGAAAAATCAAAATGGAAATGAAGTTGCCATTACGAATTATGGTGGCGCTGTTGTTGCTATCATGGTTCCAGACCAACAAGGAAAACTGGCAAATATCATCCAAGGACACGACAACATTCAAGCGGTTATTGATTCGCCTGAGCCTTATCTCTCTACGTTAATAGGACGGTATGGCAATCGAATTGCCAAAGGACGTTTTCAGCTCAACGGTAAAGAATATAATCTACCTATCAACAACGGTCCCAATAGTCTGCATGGCGGCAAAAAGGGATTCAATGCCAAGGTTTGGGAGGCACAACAAATGAACGAGCAAACGCTTGTCTTAAAATATGTAAGTCCCTATGGTGAAGAAGGATTCACGGGAGAAGTGAGAACCATTGTTGAATATACTTTCACTGACGATAACGAACTCGTTATTGAATATTTAGCTTTTACCAACAAGAAGACCATTATCAACTTAACGCATCACGGTTTCTTCTCATTGTCAGGCATCGCAAATCCAACTCCAACGGTTGAAGAGCAGATTTGTGAAATCAACGCCGATTATTACATCCCCATCGATGAGACCTCTATTCCTACAGGCGAGATTCGCTTCGTAAAGGGTACACCATTCGATTTCCGTCAACCTAAAGCCATTGGAAAAGACATAGAAGCCGATAACGAGCAGATAAAGAATGGTGCTGGCTACGATCACTGCTTTGTGTTGAATAAGAAAGAAGAAGGCGAATTGAGTTTTGCTGCCAGACTTACCGACCCTAAGAGCGGTCGTGTCATGGAAGTTTATACCACAGAACCGGGCGTTCAGCTCTATACTGACAATTGGGCAGACGGTTATCAAGGGCAACATGGTGCTACATTCCCAAGACGAAGTGCAGTTTGTTTCGAAGCTCAACACTTCCCCGACTCACCCAATCACCCATACTTCCCTTCGGTTGTCTTAGAACCAGGGCAAGAGTATAAGCAAAAAACAGTTTATAAGTTTTCTGTCAAATCATAATCATCAATTACCCTATTCGTCTTTTAGCCCTATCGTGAATTGCTTGAGACCGTGCCAAGAAATTGGACTTTCTACCAAATAAAGGAAGAAACACAACGGCTTATCGAATGGACTAAACAATAGTTGACATTGTTGTACCGAGAGAACTAACCTAAAATATCCGCTTTAGAAGGGTTTGTATTGATAGTTCCCTCCCCTATCTGAAATAACTAAAAATAAATAATTAAAATCTCTTAACAGTAAAAATGGAAAAACAGACAAACAAAAATGGCGTCATTGTTGCGATTATTTCAATGATGTTCCTCTTTGCGATGATCTCATTTGTAACAAATCTTGCCGCCCCGTTTGGTAATATTTGGGGTAAGACCTACTCTTGGGCAGGTATGGTGGGAAACCTTATGAACTTCTTAGCTTATCTCTTCATGGGTATTCCGGCAGGTAAGATGTTGGTGAAGTATGGTTATAAAAAGACAGCACTTATAGCTATGGCTGTGGGTTTCATCGGACTTTTTATCCAATATCTATCAAGCATCTTTGGTGGAAGCAGTGAAATGTTCACTATCCAAGAAAATCCTGTGATGCTCAACTTCATCATCTATTTGATAGGAGCTTTCATTTGTGGTTTCTGTGTTTGTATGTTAAACACTGTTGTGAACCCTATGTTAAACCTCTTGGGCGGTGGTGGAAATCGCGGAAACCAGCTCATCCAGACGGGTGGTACACTTAACTCACTCACCGCTACATTGACTCCGTTTTTCGTTGGCGTGCTGATTGGAGAAGTTACTGACAAAACCAGCATGAACGATGTCACTCCACTACTGTGGGTTGCCATGGCTGTGTTTGCTGTTACATTCCTTATCATCGCCTTTGTCACCATACCTGAACCACAGTCAACTGCTTCGGGTGTAACGTTCGAGCATAGTCCTTGGAACTTCCGACACTTCGTTTTGGGCGTAATCGCAATATTTTTCTATGTAGGTATTGAAGTGGGTGTACCAGCCGAACTCAATTTCTACATCACGAAATTAGGATTCCCTGGAGCTGCTGCCATCGCCGGTGGTATCGTTGCCATCTACTGGCTTCTGATGTTGGTGGGTCGATTTATCAGTAGTTTCGTGAGTGGTAAAATCTCTTCTCGAGCACAACTCATCTCCACTTCTGCCTTAGGCATCATCCTATTAGTCATTGCCATATTACTTCCTGAAAGCTCGTCCGTTTCATTCCATGGTGTGGATGTTCCTGTTAAATGCTTCTTTATCATCGCTTGTGGTATTTGTACCTCTATCATGTGGGGCTGCATCTTCAACTTAGCTACAGAAGGCTTAGGCAAATACACTGCTCCTGCATCAGGAATTTTCATGACAATGGTCGTTGGTGGTGGTGTAATGCCATTCATCCAAGACCAGATAGCAACCTCTTTGAATGATTACATTTCAAGTTATTGGCTGATTGTAGCCATGTTAGGCTACCTGCTCTACTATGGACTCGTAGGAAGCAAGAATGTGAATAAAGACATTCCTGTAGATTAAATTAGAATAAGCGATAAGCTGAGTGCATGCAAACGCATGCGTTCAGCTTTTTTTGATGATTGACATACTGAAATTTATTAACCCCTTAAACATATATAATATGGATATAGATCACGTTAGAAGTCGTTTTATCAAACACTTTGATGGCAAAACTGGAAATATTTATTTCTCTCCTGGACGTATTAACCTTATTGGCGAGCACACCGACTACAATGGTGGGTTTGTCTTTCCCGGTGCTGTAGACAAGGGCATCATGGCAGAGATTAGACCCAATGGCAGCAACACAATTATGTGTTATGCTATCGATTTGAAAGATCGCGTTGAGTTTAAGGTGGACGATCCACAAGGACCACGTACCAGTTGGGCACGCTACATCTATGGCATCGTACAGGAAATGAAGAAATTAGGCGTAGAGGTGAAAGGCTTTAACACTGCCTTCTCTGGAGATGTTCCATTGGGCGCAGGCATGTCTTCATCTGCTGCACTCGAGAGTTGTTACGCTTTTGCACTTAACGACTTGTTTGCCGACAACAAGATATCCAAATGGGATATGGTCTTGGCAGGTCAAGCTACCGAGCATAACTACGTAGGTGTGAACTGTGGCATCATGGATCAGTTTGCCAGTGTCTTTGGACAAGAAGGAAAACTGATGCGCTTAGACTGCCGTAGTCGCGAGTTTGAGTACTTCCCCTTTAATCCTAAAGGGTACAGGTTAATGTTGGTCAACTCTTGTGTTAAGCACGAGTTGGTTGGTTCGCCATATAACGACCGTCGCAAATCTTGTGAAAATGTAGTAAAGCACATTGCTGCTAAGCATCCTGAAGGCAAGTTTGAAACGCTACGCGATTGCACTTGGGAGCAGTTAGAAGAAGTAAAAGATGAAGTAGGAGCAGAAGACTACAGCCGTGCTCGCTTTGTTTTGGGAGAAAAAGACCGCGTCTTGGCTGTTTGCGATGCACTGCAAGCTGGTGACTATGAGACTGTTGGCAAGAAGATGTACGAAACACACGAGGGCTTAAGCAAAGACTACGAAGTATCGTGTGAAGAGCTTGACTTCCTCAACGAAGTAGCAAAAGAAAACAAAGTCACAGGTAGTCGCATTATGGGTGGCGGCTTCGGAGGATGCACCATCAACCTTGTAAAAGACGAGATTCATGACAAATTTGTAGCAGATGTAACAGAGAAATATGCTGCCAAATTTGGAAAGAAGCCTGAAATTTATGATGTTGTAATTAGCCAAGGCTCACACAAAGTTTGCTAATTTACTTTTATGGAAAAAATATCTGTTGGCTCATTTGTCGCCAACAGATATTTTTTTTGTTTATCTACAAAAATAAAATGATTCAAAACTATCAACCATGAAGCTAAAAAGTAAGATATTTTTAACCATCGCTTTTGTTGCCACATTGTTTGCAGCATGTTCAAGTGGCAATGATAAGAACCTCACCGTTTCGGGACTCAATCCTGCCAAATTCGATACCATCATTCATGAAAAACCCGTGAAACTATTTGTGATAAAAAATAGCCATGACATGGAGGTGTGTGTAACTAACCTCGGCGCACGCATTGTCTCTATTTGTGTGCCCAATAAAGCCGACATTGCTACCGATGTGGTGCTGGGTTTTGACAACATCGCACAATATGCCGACACCGTTCATAACGCCAGCGACTTTGGAGCCGTCATTGGTCGATATGCTAACCGTATCAACAAAGGACAAATCACCGTAGCAGGTAAAAAGATACAATTGCCACAAAACAGTTTCAGGCACTGTCTGCATGGAGGGCCCTCGGGATGGCAATACGCAATTTATGAAGGTCAACAATTAAACGATTCCACCTTACAACTGAACCTCCACTCCCCCAATGGTGACAATGACTTCCCTGGCAATGTAACTGCTACAGTTACTTACGCTGTGAAGAATGACAACACGCTGGACATACAGTTTGAGGCAACAACCGATGCAGAGACGGTAATCAATATGACCAACAACTCGTACTTCAATCTCTCGGGTGACCCGTCAAAGGCTGGCACCAACATGATTGTGTATATCAATGCTGACAACTACACTCCTTGCGACAGCACATTGATGACAACGGGAGAGATAAAGTCCGTTTATGGCACGCCTATGGATTTCCGCAAACGCCATCCGCTCTTTGAAACTATTGGTGACACAACCTTTACACAAATCAAATATGCCAATGGCTATGACCACAACTATGTACTCAACACCTATACCAATGGCAAGGGTGACGACACAAAGGTGGCAGCCAGTCTGTACTCACCCGAATCGGGCATCTATATGGAGTTGTTTACCAACCAGCCTGGTTTACAGTTTTACTCTGGAAATCTCCTCTCAGGGAGTGTAGTGGGCAAAAAAGGCATCGCCTATCCACAGCGTGCAGCCGTATGCTTAGCACCACAGAAATATCCCAATTCGCCTAATAAGAAGAATTGGCCTTCACCATATCTCAAACCCGGTGAGAAATATTTCAGTCATGTGGCTTATCGATTTAGCATTCGCTAAATAAAGTCTAAGCGATAGGCATGGGTGGAACTAACTACTTGCGCTATCCAAAATATAATAGTTCTTACAAATCAGTCGAAGAGGATGTGTCAAAAAAGACACTCCTCTTTTTTGCGGTATCTGCAATATTAGCGAGACCTCACCGCCTACGAGAGTTCCGATGAAAATACACTTGCAGAGGAAACAGAGGAAACAGAGGACAGGTCAATGCAGATAATCATGCCTCATTTCTTAACTTCGTTTGTCTTTCAAGAAGACCTGATAAACAAAAAAATAACTGTCAATTTATTTAACAAACATGCTTGTATAATTCGCATATTTTGAAGCAAACCGTCGGCTGGTCGCAAATACGCGAATTATGAGCAAGTTTTATAATGTTATGGCTATCAATATGTTATCATAAAAAGAATGAAATAGAGGTCTCTTTTTATCTCTATTTGGCTCCAAAAAGCAATAAAAAACCGTGTTGTAACAATGAATTTGTGTCTCAAAATAGGCTCAATAGTGCGACTATTCACATGTAATAGTCGTATTAACTCAATGCTCTAACTGAAAATTAGCACTTTCTTTGTCGAAAAATGTCAAATATACCTGCTTTTTTCTACTTTTCTTTTTCTATTTCACAACTTTTCAAGTGCCGTTTTATTGTCATCTTTTTTTACAAAAACAATTTTAATAGACGTGCGCATGTATGGGATGTTTCATCGAAAAAACTAAAATATTACAATTCTACAACTACAGTCTGCAGAAAAATAACTATATTTGCAAAATAATTAAAATTGGGATTATCTAACATGGAATTTACTGCTCAGCAAATAGCACAATATATTAATGGCAGAATAGAAGGAGATGAAAACGTTAGCGTTCATAACTTTTCTAAAATTGAAGAGGGCAAGACAGGTACTATTTCATTTCTCTCAAATCCAAAATATACACAATATCTTTACAACACCCAGTCGTCTATCGTCTTGATAGATGACAAAATTACAATAGACCATCCCGTCTCAACCACCCTGATTTGGATTCAGAATGCCTACGATGCAATAGCCAAGCTGCTGCAACTGTATGAATCTATGCGGACGCATAAGACGGGTATCGACCCTTTGGCATCCATAGCACCAACAGCCAAGATTGGTAAGAATGTCTATATTGGTGCCTTTGCCTCTATTGGCGAGGGCGTTGTCGTGGGGGATAACACACAGATTTATCCGCATGTGGTGCTATGTGACAACGTTAGCGTGGGAGACGACTGTCTCTTCTATCCTCAAGTAACGGTCTATCACGATTGCAAAATAGGCAACCATGTCATTTTGCATGCAGGGTGTGTCATCGGAGCCGACGGATTTGGGTTTGCTCCAACAAGCGATGGATATGATAAAATCCCTCAGATAGGAATTGTCACCATTGAAGATCATGTAGAGATTGGTGCCAATACCTGTGTAGACCGATCGACCATGGGCAGCACGTATATTAGAAAAGGCGTTAAATTAGACAACCTTGTACAGATTGCCCACAACACCGAGATTGGTGAGCATACAGTGATGAGTGCGCAAGTGGGTGTAGCTGGCTCTACAAAAATAGGACAATGGTGCATGTTTGGCGGACAGGTAGGTATAGCAGGTCACATTACCATTGGCAACAAAGTGTACCTCGGTGCACAGTCGGGTGTACCAGGAAGTTTGAAGGACAACCAACAACTTATGGGTACTCCTCCCATGGAACAAATACGTTTCTTTCGCTCCCATGCCGTAGCCCGCAAACTACCCGAAATGTACAAACAACTCAACGAGTTGCAAAGGGAAATAGAATTACTAAAGAAAACCACGGACAAATTGGTTTCCAACAATCAAGAATAAAATGGATACAATCAAACAGAGAACTCTTAACGGTAGCTTTTCATTGTGTGGCAAAGGCTTACACACTGGTCTTAGTTTAACAGTTACCTTTAATCCTGCTACAGAGAATACTGGATACAAGATACAACGCATAGACTTAGAAAACCAACCCATCATAGACGCAGTTGCTGAAAAAGTGGTAGACACACAACGCGGTACGGTATTGGCTAATGGAGAGGTGCGGGTATCTACGGTAGAACATGGTTTGTCTGCTTTGTATGCCATGGGTATTGACAACTGTCTCATTCAGGTAAACGGACCAGAATTTCCTATTCTTGACGGTTCGGCTGCCATGTATGTTGACAAAATCAGACAGGTAGGAATCGTAGAACAGAATGCACCCAAAGACTTTTACATCATTCGTAAGAAGATAGAGGTAAAAGACGAGGAGACGGGATCGTGCATTACTATTTTACCTGACGAGCAGTTTAGCATCACAGCCATGTGTTCGTTTGAGTCAAAGTTCATCAACAGCCAGTTTGCTACCTTAGACAACATCGAAAACTATGGAGACGAAATAGCTCCTGCCCGTACTTTTGTCTTCGTTCGCGACATTGTTCCTTTGCTGGAAGCCAATCTCATTAAAGGCGGAGACATGGACAACGCTATCATTATCTACGAGCGTGAAGTGTCGCAGGACAAGCTGGACCAACTTGCTGACATATTGAAAGTTCCCCACATGGATGCCACCAAGATTGGCTACATTCAGCACAAACCGTTGATGTGGGAGAACGAGTGTACCCGTCACAAACTTCTGGACATCATCGGAGACATGGCACTCATTGGCAAGCCCATCAAGGGACGCATCGTTGCCACTCGTCCAGGACATACCATAAACAACAAGTTTGCCCGACTCATGCGCAAGGAGATTCGTAAACACGAGATACAAGCTCCGATTTACGACCCCAATGAAGAGCCATTGTTGGACAACATTCGCATTCGCCAACTGTTGCCTCATCGCTACCCCATGCAACTTGTCGACAAAATTATTGCCATAGGATCGTACAGTATCGTAGGTGTGAAAAACATTACAAGCAACGAACCGTTCTTCGTGGGACATTTTCCCAAAGAACCAGTAATGCCAGGTGTTCTGCAAATTGAAGCCATGGCGCAGTGTGGTGGTATTCTGGTATTAAATCAAGTGGAAGAACCAGAACGCTGGTCTACCTACTTTCTTAAAATAGATAATGTGAAATTCCGTCAAAAGGTAGTTCCCGGTGACACATTGATATTCCGTGTAGAAATGCTTCAACCCGTCAGGCATGGCATCAGTTCCATGCGAGGCTACGCCTTTGTGGGCGATACGGTAGTTTCCGAAGCCACTTTCACCGCACAGATTGTCAAAACCAAATAGTATGGAGCAAGGTCTTCAAACCCACGACTCCTCTCTATCTATAAAGATTTCCAAATAGAATATGAATCAAATCAGTCCATTAGCTTATGTTCATCCTGAAGCAAAATTAGGCGACAACAACATCATTGGTCCATTTTGCTACATCGACAAAAACACTGTTTTGGGTGATGGCAACGTATTACAGAACAGTGTTACGATTCACGTTGGTGCAAGGATTGGAAACAACAACGAACTTTTCCCTGGTGCGAGCATTAGCACGAAACCGCAAGATTTGAAATTTAAGGGCGAAGAGACCACCTGCCAAATAGGAAATCATAACAGCATCCGAGAAAACGTGACCATCTCACGAGGCACAGCTTCTAAGGGTACCACCATTGTAGGCGACAACAACCTATTGATGGAGAACATGCACATCGCCCACGATTGCATCATCGGTAATGAGATTATCATAGGAAACTCCACCAAATTGGCAGGCGAGGTGACAGTTGACGACCGTGCCATTATCAGTGCCACATTCCTGTGCCACCAGTTCTGTCACATAGGAGGATATGTGATGGTACAAGGAGGGAGCCGCTCTCCGAAAGACATCCCACCGTACATCATCGCAGGACGAGAGCCGATTCGTTATGCTGGAATTAACATTGTTGGACTTCGACGCAGAGGCTTCAGCAACGAACTGATTGACTTGATACACGAAGCCTACAGGTTGCTGTACAGTAAAGGAGTTTTGAGTGAAGGCATTGAAGAGATAAAGAAAAACATCAACATCACTCCCGAAATACAATATATTATCGATTTCGTAGAATCTTCGCAGCGAGGCATCATTCGATAAATGAATACACTGATTGTTCTTCTTGGTCCTACGGGTGTAGGCAAAACAGAACTCTCTCTGAAAATTGCCGAACACCTCAACACTCCTATCATTAACGCCGACTCGCGACAGCTGTTCGCAGAGATTCCTATTGGAACCGCTGCACCTACTTCTTCACAATTACAACGAGTAAAACATTACTTCGTTGGCTCGCTGCATTTGCAAGATTATTACAGTGCGGCTAAATACGAAGAAGAAGTGTTACAACTTCTAACCGATCTCTTTTCGACTTCTCCACACCATACGGCTTTGCTTTCTGGTGGAAGCATGATGTATATCAGTGCCGTATGTCAAGGCATTGATGACATTCCCACTGTTGACGACACCACCCGCCAATGGATGAAAGAGCGATTGGAGCGGGAGGGGTTAGCTCCACTTGTGGAAGAGCTCAGCTTATTAGATCCCGTACATTATAATATAGTAGATAAAAACAATCCCAGACGAGTGGTTCATGCACTCGAAATCTGTCACATGACGGGTAGGCCCTACTCCTCTTTCAGAACTAACACCAAGAAGAAAAGACCTTTCAACATTGTGAAGGTTGGAGTAAACAGGACTCGTGAGGAGATGTACAACCGCATCAACCTTCGCGTTCACGAAATGATGCGGCAAGGATTGCTCGAGGAGGCGAAGGCGGTTTATCCTCTTAAAGGATTGAACGCCCTTAACACAGTGGGTTACAAAGAGCTGTTCGCCTATTTCGATGGACACATACCGCTCGAAGAAGCCGTCCGGAGGATTCAATCTAATTCGCGCGAATACATGCGAAAACAACACACATGGTTCAAAAAAGACCAAGATATTCAATGGTTCAATCCCGACAACATTGAAGAAATACTAAATTATATCGACAATCAGCTATAGATACCAACTTATTTGCTACTTTTGCAAACAAATTAATCATCATGAAATCGAACCGAATCAAAACATTCCTCAACTGGTGTTGGAATAAAATACGTGGATTTTGGCCATGGTATAAACAGCTATACATTGGACGTCCATGGTACGCAAAAACAGGAATAGCACTACTCTCTGGAGTGATAGCACTCTTTATTTATTTGGGTGCAGTAGACATCAATTTCCTTTGGTTGTTTGGCAAGTCACCAGGCTTTGCCCAAATCAAGAACCCCACCACAGCCTCGGCATCTGAGATTTACAGCAGTGATGGCAAACTCATCGGTAAGTTTTTTAACGAAAACCGAACCCCTGTTACCTTCAACGAGGTGAACCCACTCTTCTGGAAAGCCTTGATTGATACAGAAGATGAACGGTTCTATCACCACATTGGCATCGATTTTCAAGGTATCTTCGCAGCTGCAAAAGATGCAGTTGTAGGGAATGACGCACGAGGAGCATCAACTATTACACAGCAGTTGGCAAAGAATATGTTCCGCGTGCGTACGCAATATTCCACGGGAATATTGGGAAAGATACCTGGTATCAAGATGCTGGTCATGAAAAGCAAGGAGTGGATTATTGCTCTTAAGCTGGAGATGCTTTACGACAAGAACGAAATTCTCACCATGTATGCCAACACCGTTGATTTTGGGTCTAACTCATACGGTATAAAAACAGCAAGCAAGACTTATTTCAACACGACACCTTCGCAGTTGACGGTCGAAGAAAGTGCTGTATTAGTAGGAATGCTGAAAGCCACCACTCATTACAATCCCATTTCTAATCCCGAGAACAGTCTGCGTCGTAGGAACGTTGTCATGAAACTGATGGAGGCGAAAGGCGACTTGTCCAAAGGGCAATACGACAGTTTGAGTACAATTCCTATCAAGCTACATTATAGTGTCGAAACCAATTATGACGGACAAGCACTCTACTTCAGGGAAGCCATAGCCAACTATCTAAAGGATTGGTGCGAAGAGAATGGATACGATCTCTATACCAGTGGGTTGAAGATTTACACCACGTTGGACACACGAATGCAACGTTATGCCGAAGAAGCCGCTCGCAAACAGATGAAACAGATTCAGCGTAACTTCAACAATCACTGGGGGAAGAACGATCCATGGATTGATGAGAACGGACAGGTCATCCCTGGCTTCATTGAACAGATTGCACAGCGACAGCCTGTATATAAGTATTTGAGTGGCAAGTTCCCCCATCAGCCTGACTCCATCTCTTATTATTTGAATCAGCCCCATACGGTAAAACTCTTTGACTATGAACATGGCACGATAGAAAAACAAATGTCTACCATGGACTCCATTCGTTACATGGTACGCTTCATGCACTGCTCCATGGTAGCTATGGAACCGCAAACAGGAGCTGTAAGGGCTTGGGTGGGTGACATCGACTTCAACTCATGGAAGTATGACAAGGTGACAGCGATGCGTCAGCCTGGTTCTACGTTCAAGTTGTTTGTCTACACCGAAGCTATGAATCAAGGACTAACGCCGTGTGATAAGCGGCGTGATGAATACATCTCCATGCAAGTATATGACAAGAAGAAGCAACAAGAGGTGACTTGGACACCAGGCAATGCCAACGGACGCTTCTCTGGTGACTCTATCCCACTGAAAGGAGCTTTTGCTCGAAGCATCAACTCTATTGCTGTTCGACTTGGACAAGAAATGGGTATCAAGCGCATCATTGAGACTGCTCACAAGATGGGCATCAAAAGTTCACTCGATGATGCACCAGCCTTGGCATTGGGGTCATCGGATGTAAACCTCTTGGAAATGGCAAATGCTTATTGCACCGTAGCCAACGATGGCAAACACCATGAGCCAGTCTTGGTAACAAGAATTGAGGACAGTGAAGGACACCAAGTGTACATCGCTCCCACCAAGTCCGAACAAGTTATTCCATACAAGAGTGCTTTCTTTATGCAACAACTGCTTTTGGGCGGCTTACGTGAACCCGGTGGCACGTCCATGAGTCTTGGAGGATATGTGGGTAAATACAGAGATACCGATTGGGGAGGTAAGACAGGAACTTCCAACAATCATTCTGATGCATGGTTCATGGGAGTAAGTCCCAAACTTGTCGTTGGCGCATGGGTTGGAGGCGAATACCGAAGCATACACTTCCGGACTGGAGCACTCGGACAGGGATCGCGAACAGCCTTGCCTATTTGTGGATACTTCTTACAAGAGGTGCTCAACGACCCTGCATTCAAAGCTTACCATGCCAAATTTAGCAAACCAAAAGATGATGACATCACACGCAGCATGTACACCTGTGACAGCTATTATGAAAAGGCAAAAGTGGACACCACGGCACAAGACACCTTAAACGACGATATGGAAGAGGTGCTCTTTGACGAGTTTGGCAACCCCATTCACAAATCTGAAGAAAAGCTCAAACCTTCTGAACGACTTGCGGTGCCACAAAAGAAGAAGGAACCCACAGAAGAGGTCATCAAGCTGGATAACTTGTAATGGCACATGGCATTGATATTGAAAAGATAGACCTGAACAACCAAGAGCTGCAAAATGCGTTGCAACTGGTTCAGTTCACGCACCGTTCCTTATTCCTCACGGGAAAGGCTGGAACAGGTAAGTCTACTTTCCTGCATTACATTGCCCAAACTACAAAAAAGAAATATGTTATTCTCGCCCCTACTGGCATTGCAGCAATCAATGTCGGTGGGGTTACACTACATAGCTTCTTCAAACTTCCCTTTCATCCCCTACTTCCTAACGACCGACGCTACAGCACGCAGCAGCTTAGAAATACGCTCAAGTATAACAGCGAGAAAATCAAACTCATCCGTGAACTCGAACTTATCATCATTGATGAGATTTCTATGGTTCGTGCCGACATCATTGATTTCATCGACAAAATATTAAGGGTTTACTCGCACAACATGCGCATCCTTTTCGGTGGAAAGCAGTTACTATTGGTGGGCGATGTCTATCAGCTGGAGCCTGTCCTCAAAGAAGAAGATTGGCAGTTGCTGCAACCTTACTATCCCTCCAAGTTCTTTTTTGATGCACACGTGTTTAGATCTTTCCAATTGGTTTGTATCGAACTGCAAAAGGTGTATCGACAGCGTGACGACAAATTTATCAGCATCCTTGACCATATCCGAACCTCCACCGTCACGAATACAGACCTCTCCCTATTGAACCAACAGGTGGGGCAACACCAACCAATGGATGCGCATCAACTGTCCATTACCTTATCCACTCGACGTGATACGGTTGATTATATCAATAGCTTGCATTTATCCAAGTTGCCAGGCGATGCCACAATTCTCCATGGAAGCATTGACGGCGAATATCCTGAAAACAATTTGCCCACTCCCATAGAGCTTGAAGTAAAAACTGGTGCACAGATTCTATTCATCAAGAACGACCGTGAAAAGAGATGGGTCAATGGCACCTTAGGAACGATTATCGGCATTGGTGATGAAGAGGATGGAAAGATTTACGTTCGCACAGAGCAGGGCGAAGACGTTGATGTGGAACAGGAAATATGGAACAATGTGCGATACACCTATAATCAGAAAGAGCAAAAGGTAGAGGAAGAGATTTTAGGTTCCTTCCAGCAATTCCCATTACGTCTGGCATGGGCGATCACCATTCATAAGAGTCAGGGTCTCACGTTCAACCAAGTGAAGATAGACCTCTCTGGAGGTGTTTTCGCAGGTGGACAAACCTATGTCGCCTTATCTCGTTGTCGCTCGCTAAAGGGTATCGAACTACAAGAACCTGTCAAGAAAGAAGATATCTATGTAAACCAAGAGGTAGTGAGGTTTTCAAAAACTTACAACGACCCAAGTGCACTCAACACGGCTATACAACAGAGCAAAGCAGACAAACAGTACCATGATGCCACCAAGGCTTTTGACCGAGGGGACATGCAGACGGCACTCGATTACTTCTATAAAGCCATTCACAGCCGATACGACATTGAAAAGCCTGAAGTAAAACGACTCATTCGTAGAAAGCTAAACATCATCAACCTCCTTCGTGAACAAAACAAACAATTGCAGAAGGAAAAGCAAGACGCAGAAGCTTTTCTCAAAGAGTTGTCTACAGAATATGTCATCATGGGGAAAGATTGTGAAAAAGAAGGCATGACCGAGGCTGCTATCCGAAATTATCAAAAAGCCCTTAAACTTTATCCCACTCATCCCCAAGCCCTGAAAAGACTCAAAAAGCTTAACGGCTAAAATGATATTGATGCACTAATAAGCTTTGTCCATGACAAGGCGAAGTCTCCACAAAAATACAGCCACGACAACACTCTGTGTCTCCTATCCCATAGAGGTAACCTCTTCTTTCAACACGCATTAAGCCACTTATTCGTACACTCCAAGATGCTTGATATAAGGAGATTGAAATACAGCTAAAGTGACCTTGAAAATATCATGGAAATGATGAGCCGTTTGGCATTATAATATTCTCATACTATGGGATTAATTGAGCTTTCCTCATTTCGTCACTTTTCCGAAGCAAGCTTATAAATTAAATGTCTTTCACAATAGCGCTCCTTTTTATTAACGACTATATCTGATTGTTAATATTTCTTAATAATTCGGGGGGGGGGGGTAATTATTTGTCTAAATTTCTGAATACTTTTGTAAAAGTTTTAACTAACAGCAGCTTGGGTAATCTATATTATCTGATTGTGTAAAAGCCTTGATGATATGTCACAGGACACACACGCTGTTAGTTACCACTCTTTTGACAAACATGTATGAAAAATAAATTAACTCATTTATACCCAATGATGACAAGAAAACATTTTTACACATTATTAATTACGTGCCTCGCACTGCTGTCCTGCGTCACAGCCAAGGCTGGCGACAAAACATGGACGCTAAATGCGGACAAAACGGAGTGGCTGTACACCTACACCACCGAAAAGCATCCTTTTGTAGATAAATATGGGTATCAGCTTTATGCTGTAGGCCAAATCACGTTTTCATTTCGAAACACCATTGATGCCAACCAAAAGATCAATGATCGCTGGACGGATTACCGCATGCGAATTGGCAACCCTGATGGCTTTAACTCTTCTGGCCGAGTGAGCGTGAAAGCCTACTACGCCTCTACTAATAGCTTAGCGTACGACAATGCCACAGACTATTACAACTTTGTATATTATAATTCAGATATTGATGACAATGGTATTTTAAAAATATCTAACGAATGGGTTATAAACAAAGGTTTCTGGTGGGACATGGATACCCAAAGCAGCATCAAGCTGTTTTTCCAGCGAGTTGGTGGTGGCAACGTAGAGATTCTCCGTATTCCTCGCCCTGATGACACGGGTGCCACATGCTACAGCACCACCGAGAACATACAGCGGCACTATCGCACCAACCTCTACAATCGATATGATGCTAACCACCGTCATCTGAGTAAAGGTGTGATGTATATGAAGGATCACGGCGACGGAACCTACCTCTTTAACCCAGTTTGGGATCAATTCATCAAAACCTCTGGCACCCAGACAATAGCCAAGAATCAATACAAGCAAAACGCCCTTGGCTGGACTGGAAAGGTGAGCAGTGACAAGGTAGTAGTGGCTCCGTTGAATACTAAGACAGGCAAATACGAGCTGAGTATAGACGTGCTGATACCATTAACTAAATTCGAGGATAAAGGCAATAAGGAATTGCACTCGCTCTTCCAAGCTATCGTTCGCGCTGATCAAGGTACGAAAATAAACATGGCTATTAGTCACTATGACTATGAAGCCAATAAATTTGAAACAACCACTTGGGACTATGGTTTTGTCTCTGGTGTGGGAATAGACGATAACAAAACGAACAACAAGGCCTATGGCACCGTGTATCCCACAGGTCGTGTAGACTTTTTGAAGCGCGTGGCGAATGGCGGTTGGCTGAAGTTGGAATTTCCTATCAAGGTCAACAACAAGACTCCTAACGTAAGCGACCTTGAGACACAAGGCAAGCTGATTCTCACTGCTGACAAGCCTTTCGAAGTTAGCGACATCTTTTTGTTGTGGAGACCCAACCAGCCGGGCTTCTATCAAACCTCAGCAACAACAGGTCCTAATGCTCTTGGTGACAGCAACATTAACAAATCCTGGGTAGACCTATCAACAGAGACCAAGTTTAGCCTCTTTGATCGTGGCGATAATCTTAACCGTGTGGTCAAAGTGGGTCCGAATTCTCCTTTGGGCATGGCAGGACGCGAGCATCCCTGTAACGTGGTGGTGAACGGAAAGATGCCACTTCTCTATCTTACCGATCGTGGTGTTTTTGTTGAAACCCCCAATAAAGAGAGGGTGAACACAGGCGTATGGAAAGACAAAGACAAGAAACAATACATGGAGAGCGGCTATACCTTTGGTGTAAAGGAAGGCTTTACGGCTGATAAGGTTTGGTTCGACCGCAACTTTGCCCGTAGGAAAGATGCTAACGGCAAATATCACAGTATGTCTACCATCTGCCTGCCCTTTGCGATGAACGCAACAGAGTTGTCTAAGTTCAACGTATCAAAAGCATACGAGTTCGTAAATGCCACAGGCAACACGGCTACATTTAAGGAGGTAACAAAAACCGAAGCTGACACACCTTATTTGATAGAACCGACAACGGCTATCACCACAGCCAACGAAAAGCCTATTGAGTTTGGCAAAAAGGACATCCCAGCCAGCAACATTGCCACAGGTGACTTCATCGGTACTTATAAATACAACAATTTGAAAGCCAAAGATGGAGAATATACGAACTATATCTTCGGTTTCAATACACAGAAATTCAATTACGTGAAGTCTTCAGGTGCTTCGTTTAAGCCTTTCCGTGCCTACCTACGCTCCAAGCAACCAGCTGGCAGCTTGGCGAAGAGTATCGAATTCAAGATTTGGGATGGATCGGTAACGGGTATTGAGCAAATCGATGCTAAGGATAACACACCATCACATGCACCCATCTACACCATCGACGGACGCATGGTTAGCCCAACGGGAAATCTACAACTCCTCCCTCAAGGCATCTACATTCAGAACGGAAAGAAAATAATTAAATAAGCAAACAAATGAAGAAAATATATCAACAGCCCCTCATCGACATAATTAAAATCAACGCCGACGATCTATTGAAAACTGTAGTAGCGTCGTTAGAAGACGATGCAGCAGGTGCAAAACAGTTTGACTTTAATGATAGTTTTGAGGATAATGATGGGCCTGTATGGTCTGCCGATGATTATAAACAAGAACCATAACGTTGTTAACAGAATAAGATGAACAAAACAACATTATCAATATAACACGACGATAAGATACACTACGATAAAATCGATGATGGGTGGAACGATATGCTCGTTTCCACCCATCTCTTTTATATGCTGTGCACAAAAAAATATGTGGACGAAATAAACATGGTCATTTGTCTATTTCGTCCACACATAGCACTGAAGCACAACTGTTAGCTACGTTGAATGTGTCTCCTTCTTTAATCCAAGAAAATAATTGAGACTATTGATGCGGTTATCTACTTGACAAGATTACCCAAAATGCTACGGGTTATTTCACGTGTCATCGTGCGCGTGGCTGCAGAAGTGGCATTCTTAACGGCACGTTCGGTAGTTGATGTTCGGGAACGTGATTTTTTACCTGTTACTTTATTAGATACAGCAGTGCCTAAGATAGAGGCGAATGTAGCAGTGAGGGCAGTAATGACAGATTTCAAAATCTTACTGAATAACGTGTTACCGCTGTGTTCAGCACTCGTGGGAGTTGTTTTATCGCTATCTTCTGCCACTTCTTGTTCGGCTTGCTGTTTCATCTGCATTAATTGTTCATAGGCACTCACGCGGTCAATTGGCTGATCGTATTTGATACCCAATTTTGATTGGGCGATGATTGCTTTACGTTGTTCGTCGGTGATGGCTCCAATCTGACTCAACGGGAATAACATTTTGGCACGTTCAACCACCTGAGGTGCTCCCTTTGCATCTAAGAACGATACCAGAGCCTCGCCTGTCTCAAGATTAGTAATCGCCTCTTCTGTCTTAAAAGCGGGATTAGCGCGAAAGGTTTCAGCTGCAGCTCTTACGGCTTTTTGATCTTTGGGCGTATAGGCACGCAGTGCATGTTGCACCCGATTGCCTAATTGACCAAGAATGTTGAGGGGAATATCTGTAGGACTTTGGGTAATCAAAAAGATGCCCACCCCCTTACTTCTGATAAGACGTATCACCTGCTCTATCTTATCGATGAGCGCTTTAGATGTTCCGTCAAAGAGCATGTGCGCTTCATCAAAAAAGAACACTAACTTAGGTAATGGCTGATCGCCCACTTCTGGCAATGCAGTGTAGAGTTCTGAAATGAGCCAAAGCAAAAAAGTAGAATAGAGTTTTGGTTGCAACATCAATTTGTCTGCTGCTAAAACATTCATAATACCCTTGCCCCCTTCGGTCTGTAACAAGTCGTTAATGTCAAAAGATGGCTCACCAAAAAACTTGTCGGCACCTTGACTTTCCAATTGAAGCAGTGAACGCTGAATGGCTCCAATGGAGGCTGAAGAGATATTCCCATATTTCGTGGTGTACTCTTTTGCATGCTGCCCAACATAGTCAAGCATGGAGCGCAAATCTTTCATGTCAATTATTAACAATCCCCTTTCGTCCGCGACACGAAACACAATATTCAGAATACCAGCTTGCGTATCGTTGAGTTCAAGAAGTCGTGTCAACAATTCTGGTCCCATCTCTGAAATAGTAGCGCGCATGGGATGACCTTGTTCACCATAAACATCAAAAAAGCGTACAGGACAAGATTGAAACGTGGGATTGTGTATACCAAATTCTGCCATACGTTTCTCAATAAAGCCTGTGAGATGACCTGCCTGACTAATACCAGACAAATCACCTTTCATATCAGCCATAAAGCAGGGCACGCCTGCCTGACAGAAAGATTCCGCCATTACCTGCAAACTAACTGTTTTGCCAGTACCTGTTGCGCCAGCCACCAAGCCATGTCGATTGACCATTGCCCCGTTCAACACAATCGGGCCATTCTGCCCATGTGCGATGTATAATCCTTGTTCTTGTGTGTACATGATATGTTATGAATAAATATTTTTGGTAAAGATACTGTATTTATTTGATAATTAGAAGGAAACAAGCAAAAAAAAATGAATGATATTTTTACAACGAAAGACACCAAACATACAACGCATGTAAACTTGGAGGTACACTACATGGAAAAATAATTAATGCTGAATTTTATTTACAAAGTACCTCTCAAAACTCGCGTGTAAACAACCAATACCAAAGTTGGTCGCAAATACGCTAATTATGAGCGATGTTCATAACTGACTGTTATTAAATATGTTATAAATAAATTACCTCTTTTCATTCTCATTTTTATCGTTGCGCGGCGGTTAAAGCATTGTTCTAAGTTTGTTATTTGCATGCTTTAATGCTGCTATTGCATGCGAATAACGCCTCTGATACATGTTTCCAAGCCCATTAAGGCAATGTTTTGACTTAAAGAGACGTCTATTTTGTTAAAATCAGCGCAATTTTGTCTATCGCTTGCCTATTAAAATTTTCTATTTTGAAGATTTTCAATGGCCATTTTTTGGTAAAATGATAAGACAAAAACAACGAATCTTCTTACCAAGAAAGGTAAAACTTTTTACTTTCATAGGCACGTGTGCTGAACTGTCGGCGTTATTCCATGCGAGACCTGCAAGGACGGGTAGTCACCTCACCTCGGAAAGTAGAGGCAGGAAGTCCGTCACCATTGACAAGATTGGCGCGAGTGTACGGTTGCCAACCGTAACGCACAAAGCGAGGTTCCCTTACCTTGTCGGATTGAAGAATCACTAACTGTCCCTTAATCTCTGCATGAGCAGGATAAAACAAACCATCGTATTGGGCGATCTCAAAACCATCAACAGGCTTACCGTCAGAGGTAGACAGTTTGTCAGCATCATTAAACAAGACAGCGACCTTGTTACCAGCCTCATGCCAAACACACTTAAACAGAGGACCACACGGCGTGAGTGGACGATGATAGGTGTCTGCCAATGCCCACCGAGCCAGTCGCTCGCCTATCTCCTGTTTATGGATTGGATGCACATTGAGCGAATCACCAAGGTCGGAAGATACCGCCATTCCCGTATTGGGTATTTGCTGCATCAACCTTCGTTGGCTGTCACGAAACCAAGTCCACGAAGGTCGGTCAAGACTTGATAGCTGCACAAAATAAAACGGCATGCTGACATTGTTCCAATACTGCCGCCAAGAATCGACCAACAGTTTGAACAGCGTTTCGTGTGTCTCTATGTTATGGGCGTTCGACTCGCCTTGATACCAAGCCACCCCCTTAACAGTATATCGCTCTAAGGGCAAGATACCGCTCTCGAACAAGTAACAAGGTTCGTACGGATGCCTCACACCTACTCCCTTTGCTTGTGCGATGTTCTTGGCAGCCCGTTGTCGCACCCACGGCTGAATGAAGTCGTTGTGCAGCCAATTGTTAAGAATAGCAGGGAAACGTGATTCCAATGTATGCCTATCTATCCAAGACTCGGTAGGCGAACCGCCCACTGCATTGCAGATAATCCCCACAGGTACTTGCAAACTGTCGCGCAACATACGACCGAAATAATAAGCCACAGCCGAAAAATCCCGCACCGCATCAGGTGACGCAACTGTCCATGACGAGGGACGATAATACTGCAAATGGTTCAACGAATCAAGTACCGACTTGTTCCACTCCACATCAACCGTTTCCCAATTGGGCTTCATGTCGTAGAGACGCAAGTCCTCATCACCAGAAAGAGGGATATCCCGCTGGGCTGTAGCGGCTTGCTGCATCATGAAAGCCATGTTCGACTGTCCCGAACAGAGCCACACTTCGCCTATCGCCACATGGCGGAAGATACGCTTTTGCTTTCCCGCACTTACTGTGAGTGTCGTGCTTCGCTCGGCTTTCTGAGGCGCAAAGGTAACTTGCCACTTGCCCAGTTGGTTGGTACGAGTTGACTGGTACATACTTCCCAATTTAACTTTAACTGTCTCTCCTGCATTGGCTGTGCCATGAATCGTTATGGGTACTCCTCGCTGCAATACCATATTGTCGGTATAGATGGCTGGCATATGCAAGCCACCATAATTGCCTGTAATGCTGCCATATACCACTTTTGCCATGATACCAGCACCTTCTACGTTAGGATGTAAGGCATCGGGCAACAAAAAAGGATAAGGATATAAAGGCGCATGAAAATCAATCAGTTCGCTACCACTGATTGCAGCCACAGTTTCAATGCTTGCCTGTATCTGCTCGTGCCATTGTTGCGTTCCTGAGATAAAACGCGGATGTCTGTGTGCAATAGGTGACAATCTTGCCAAAATGATGCGCACCTTTGGATTGGCTTGACGAAGTGAGTCGATAAGAGCCAAATAATCGGTCACGAATTCGTCACGATAGTTGGGCCAATTTCGTGGGTCGGTGTCATTAATACCTAAATGAATGACGGCAATATCGGCGTGAAATGCCATGGCGTCGCGGAACTCTTGTTGCTTGAAATAAGGGCGATGCCCATGTCGTAGCAAGGTAGCTCCGGGTTTTCCAAAATTCCCAACGAGATATTTATTGCCCAACATTGTCTGTAGCTGTGCGGGATAAGAGTCTTTATCACGATTGGCGATGCCCGTTCCGTATGTAATGCTATTGCCCACGCAAGCCACACGAACCGGTGGCACTGATGGTTTTGCATCTGTGTGAAGGACTACGAAGCACGAAAATAAAAGCAAACATGCCAAAAGTAGCTTTGATTGATGATTTTGAGGACGCATGGTGATGATTTGTTGTGTACGCATTTTGTTAGGTTGATGAAGATTGTAGGAATGCCACAAAACGACAGTAGGTGCTCAAAATGAAACGCTTAGTTTTCATCTTGAACACCTACACACTCGAATGATTGATGGCAAGCGCCTATATTATACTTGTTGAATTTCATAAATTCTGCCACCATAGCCAGGAATTTGTGCCACAAACGGCACGGAAGCTGACCACTCTGCACGCTGTTCTTGGTGCGTCAACAGGTCGACCGCCTTGCATGTAGCCTGCCGCATGTGCAGAAAGTCGAAAGCATGTTGGGGTATGTTGACATGCACCCGCTGCTGATTGGGCGAGAAGTTCACGACAATCAACAAGAGTTGCTCTGCCGATTTACGCAAGAAGACATACTGCTCATCGGGGTTGAACAATGCCGAGTGCTGAGTGTTGGCATACATTAAGTCGAAGAACTGTCCTTGCCCAATGGCTGGCTGATGACACAATTGCAGTATTTTTTGATATACTTCGGAAAGGCGTTGGCTGCGCTTGTCCATTTTTTCTCTTTGATAATATCCTTCGATGATAGACTTTACCGCCCAGTAGTCGAATATGGTTGTCCTGCCGTCAAGTCCGCTGAATCCTTCCGCATCCATGCCTCGCTCGCCAAACTCCTGTCCAGCATATACCATGACAGGATTGGTATGCAGCCATGCGCATGTCATGAAAGCCGGCAAAGCACGTTCGGCACTACCACAAAAGAAGTCACTGGCGATGCGTTGCTCGTCGTGATTTTCCAAGAAATAGAACATCTTTGGCAAGATGTCATCCACGGATTGCCATTGGCGGGTAATGTGATGGGCTGGACGTTTGCCACACACGATGTCGCGCAAACAGTCGTACATGCCCACCTTATCGTACAGATAGTCAAATCCCGAAGCGATATACGCCCGATAAAGCGAAGGATTGTACACCTCACCAATGATGATGACGTGAGGATAGGTTGCCTTGAGCTTACCAATAGCGTACTGCCAAAAAGCCGTTGGCACCATCTCTGCCATGTCACAGCGGAAGCCGTCCACTCCCTTGGAAGCCCAAAACAGCAGAATGTCTGTCATCTGTCGCCACGTGTCGGGCATGGGGTCGAAATGTTCACTGCGTCCACCGGCATCGGTGTAATCAACGCCATAATTCAGTTTTACGGTCTCGTACCAATCATCAGCTGAGGGCGAAGCATTAAAACAATCATTGCCCGTGCATTTGGCAGGATATTCACGATAAGGTTCGCTGGCATCTTTGCGCAGATCAATGGCAGATTCAAAGGGATAGCTTGGGCAATAATAAAAATTGTTGTGGATGTCAAAGTGCTTGTTTACATCATCGTTCTCCCCCAAGTCTCTCACACCCTGAGGTTTGCAAATGGAGTGGTATTGGCGAGCCACATGATTGGGGACGAAATCAACAATCACCTTCATGCCTGCCTCGTGCGTACGCTTCACCAAAGCTTCAAACTCGTTCATACGCTTCGGCACCTGCACGGCAAGGTCGGGGTCGACATCATAATAATCGGTAATAGCGTATGGCGATCCAGCCTTTCCCTTCACAATGGCTGGATGTTGGCGAGGGATGCCGTAGGTAGAATAATCGGTTGTCGTTGCATGGCGAACAATGCCCGTGAACCACACATGCGTGAACCCCATGTCGTGAATACGATTGAGTACGGTCGTAGTGATGTCGTTCATCTTCCCCACTCCATTCTCTTCCAGCGTTCCATGGGGCATGCGGGTCATGTTTTGATTGCCAAAAAGGCGAGTAAAGATTTGGTAGATTTGCATGTAATTTTCCCTTATTCCTCCCTGTGAGGAGAGTTGTTCATCGATAATGTTAACGTTGTTGAGAGGTAAGAATAGAGCTTTGTCATCCAGCCAACTGGCAAGATGACAAAGCTCAATATAGTTTAGACTCTTCTTTCGTTTATATGCCGTGGACTGCCACTTCCTTACTGATGCGTCCTATCATGCCCTGCAAAGCCTTGCCAGGTCCACATTCGGTAAAGTCGGTAGCTCCATCGGCAATCATGTTCTGCACCGTTTTCGTCCAGCGAACACTACTGGTCAGTTGGGCGATGAGGTTTGCCTTAATCTTGGCTGCATCGGTATAAGGTTTTCCATCTACATTCTGGTACACAGGACATTGAGGTGTATTCACCGTGGTAGCCTCTATCGCCTTTTGCAACTCGTCTTTGGCAGGCTGCATCAAAGGTGAATGGAATGCACCTCCCACCTTCAAAGGTAAAGCACGCTTGGCTCCCGCAGCCTTTAGTTTTTCGCAAGCCTCCTCAATACCTTCCTTATCTCCAGAAATCACCAATTGCCCAGGACAGTTATAATTAGCTGGAATGACAACTTTGCCTTCTTTGCTCACCTCTTGACATATCTCTTCTACCTTTTCATCTGGCAAACCAATGATAGCAGCCATGGTACCAGGATTAGCCTCACATGCCTTCTGCATTGCCATGGCACGAGCATAAACCAATTTGAGACCGTCTTCAAAACTCAAAGCACCAGCTGCCACCAATGCGGAGAACTCACCCAAAGAGTGTCCTGCCACCATATTGGGCTTGAACGCATCGCCCATACAGAGTGCAGAAATGACACTGTGCAAGAATACGGCAGGCTGTGTTACCTTGGTTTCCTTGAGTTGCTCATCAGTACCATCGAACATGATATCGGTGATACGATAACCCAACACCTCGTTGGCTTTATCGAACAACTCCTTTGCTGTCTCGTTATTATCATAAAGTTCTTTTCCCATTCCTACAAACTGGGACCCCTGACCGGGAAATACAAATGCTTTCATAACTTTTTTTGTTATATTTTATATAAATACAATATTATCTCCTCACACGAGAAGTTTTTGAAATAAATTACCGTTTATATTTTTTATTCAGACCATGCAATCTTAAAGCGAAACAAATTTTCTTTGGAATTTCTTTTAGAATTGTGGCGCGTATCTCTTTGCCCGATAAATTCCAAAACAAATAATAGTGCCTAAATTTTCGAAAAGCTGCTTCGATATTATATTTCATGCCCGACCTCACAGGTGTACTTGACATATACTTACCAAAGTTACCACCCCGAAGAACAATAGCTAAAATATCTTGCTCCTTTTTTTTATCACGTTCTTGAATCTTAAATGGGAATTCATTGATTGGTAATCCCATCTGGTGAATCAATACCCAACCTATAGCGCAAAATGCTCGCATAAAGCCCATCGTAACCAAATGTTTCTCTAAAGATTTTTTATCAATCAACTGATGATAGGAATGCAAGAGACACAAAACGTCACAAAACTGTCGGAGTCCAACGCCAAGCTCAACTAAATGGTGATACAAGTGGAGAAAAGTATAAAGTACATTTAAAGTTGGTTCTAAAGTAGCCACTTGACAACCTTCAATAGTCAAACTATCTTTATTGGCAGATTTTAAGATATTGTCCCAATACTCCTGAATTTGACGATGATTAAACTTTATCATGTTATAATGCATCTCTAACGGAACTTGACTATAATTAAATTCTAAGTGCTGTTCCGATTCAGAGCCAGAGAACACAATCCCCCATTCTTTTTCAAGCACTGTTTTTGCTTCTTCAAAATGTTCTTTATCACAAAAGAAATCAATATCTCCAGGTGTACGTTCTAAAGGGTGTGGATAAATTTTTGAAAAGGTTTGTCCTTTAAAGATGATATAATCAATATTATTTTTTTTGAGAATACTACTTAGCCTAACAATCACAGCATTAACTCGATGATTAGATTGCTCTATGGATTTATTCACAGAGAACACATGTAGTGCGTCTTGTCTATCTAACTGGAAATTAGATCGCATAAGTACACCAGCCACAATTCCCTCAATAGTCTGTCTGGAAGCAACATACATCAAACGTCTATATTCTTGATGTGATAATAGAGTAAATGGCAAGGGCTCATTAAAAAATGAGGATCTTATGATTAAAAATAGCATTTGTACTGGTGACATCATCTCATTATTTAGAAGAAGAAAAGTATTTGTTTATTAATCTAACTTCTCATAAACAGAATTTCTACTCTTAAACTCAGGAACAATTTGTTTCATTTTACGTACTATCTCCAAATCATCGTACGTTTTTGATATTTCCAAGAGCTGCTGAATATTTTGCTCAATCTGATCATAATCATATTCGCGAACCTTCGCTATTCGTATTTTAGGATTAAACGATGGTAACGTACTTTCTTCGTCGTTCAATACTTCTTCATAGAGTTTTTCACCAGCTCGAAGTCCCGTGTATTTAATTTCTACATTTTCAGCTCCTGATAATTTAATCATGCGCTTAGCAAGATCGGCTATCTTCACTGGGCTACCCATGTCAAACACAAATATTTCGCCACCATTTCCTTGAGTACCAGCCTCAAGTACCAGCTTACACGCCTCTGGTATTAACATGAAGAATCTAATAATATTAGGATCAGTAACTGTGACGGGTCCCCCAGCCTTGATTTGCTTTTGGAACAAAGGAATGACAGAACCATTTGATCCCAGGACATTACCGAAACGAGTTGTGACAAATTGTGTGTTCCCCTTTACCTTTCCTTCCTTTTCGGCTTTATCCAAACTTTGTACATAGATTTCGCAGATACGTTTAGAGCATCCCATGACATTGGTAGGATTCACAGCTTTATCGGTGGAAATCATGACAAACTTCTTCACACCATATTTGACGCTCAGGTCAGCAATAATCTTTGTGCCCCAAATATTATTCTGAATGCTCTCACTGGGATTATCCTCCATCATTGGCACATGCTTATAAGCAGCAGCATGGAAGACATAGTCGGGCTGATAAGTAGCAAAAATCTTTTCCATTCGTTCATAGTTTTCTATAGATGCTACAATCGTCTCGGTGCTAACGTTAGGAAATTCTTTTTTCATTAACAAGCGAACATCATGCTGTGGCGTTTCTGCTTGATCTATCAATATCATCTGCGCGGGATTAAACTTACCGATTTGTTTAACCATCTCCAAACCAATACTACCTGCCGACCCTGTAATAAGTATTGTTTTCCCACTTAACAAGCCCTCAACGCTCTTCATGTCTATTTCAATCTGGTCTCTGGGTAGCAGATCCTCAACACTGATTTCTTTTAGAGAATTCACCACATTCGTGGCATTTTGATTATCCCACTCTTGTAACCCTTTGGTCATGTAGATTGTCACACCAGCATTAATCAAAAGATCTTGTAACTGGACATCATCTCTAAACTCTTTGTTACGCAACGGCGAAACCAATACATTTTTTATTTTCTTTAATCGGATATCTTCAGATAATTTTTGATCAACACGATAAACTTTTTTTCCCATCAAATAGCCAGGAGTAGGATCGTCTTCGTTTGCAATAAAACCCATCAATCTAAAGTGCTGTGGTTTTTGGTTGTTGATATGCTTAGCCAACCCTATTCCCCCTTCTTTTACTCCATAGATTAAAGTTCGCTGTGCCTTCTCGTTCTCAAACATCGTGTCATAAACCATCTTTACTACGATTCTAAATGTCCACATCAAAATCGTAGAAACCAAATAGATAGGAATAATATGCCTTGCATGAAGTGGAACTAACCAACGATTATCCTCCCAAAATAAGATAGGATAATGAACAAGAAAGACAAAAAAGAACGCCAAACCCATGGCAAACGCCACACGTTGCAGGTCTACAAAAGACGAATAACGTATAATGCCCGCATAGGTATGGAATATTCGGAACGAAATGACATTAAAAAAGAGGTACAATAGAAGAGTGTACGTAATAGGTTTTATGTTGCCTAAAGTGGCTGCTCCTCTAAAGAATAGCCAAAATACAAACAATCCTGATAGATAGCAAATTATACAATCTATTAAAATTACACACCAATACGGTAAAGATTCTCTTTTAAAGTACCAATTTACCAGCTTATTAAACCAATTCATACGATGTTGTTGTTTTTGGATAATGACTCTACAAAGCTCATAAAGATTTGTGAATCACAAAAAATTAAAAACCACTATTTTATTTGGTCTATAATAGATTGAACGATGTAACGTGCGTCATCCTCTGACACACACGGTCCTGACGGTAAGCAGAGTCCTATCTTAAATAATTGTTCACTCACACCATTGGTATACGCGGGACAGTTTTTATACACAGGCTGCAAGTGCATGGGCTTCCACAACGGGCGACTTTCGATGCCCATTTTGTCCAACGCCACGCGCATGACTTCTACATTCGCATTGGGTTCACAAGATGTATGCACCTTCCCTGTAGCATGTACCACACCAGCAGCACCGCCTACAGCGCCTTTAACAGCCTGCTCATACGCATGCTCCTGGCCCTTAACTTGTAATTCGGGAGCCAACGTAATGGTGTTGAGCCAATAATTTGATTCAAAATCGGTAGATGGATTTGCATGGAACGTAATGCCTTCTACATCCTTGAATGCCTCTTCGTACAAGTCGGCAAGATGTCTGTGGTGCGCAATATGTTCGTCAAGCACGGTAAGTTGTCCACGCCCAATACCCGCACAAACATTGCTAAGGCGATAGTTGTATCCAATTTCCTCATGTTCGTAGTATGGAAACGCTTCACGAGCCTGTGTGGCAAAAAACATCACTCTGTTTTTAGTTTCCTCATCGGGACATATCAACGCACCCCCTCCCGAAGTGGTGATCATCTTGTTGCCATTGAAACTCAACACGCCAAACCGTCCAAAGGTTCCAACAACCTGCCCCTTATAACGCGAACCCAATCCTTCTGCTGCATCCTCTATCAAAGGAATGTCATATTTTTGAGCAATGGCCATGATCTCTTGTATCTTGGCAGGCATGCCATATAGGTAAACCACGATGATGGCTTTAGGCTTCTTACTCGTCTTTTCTATCCTGTCTTTAATCGCTTCCTCCAAAAGGTCTGGATCCATGTTCCATGAATCTTTTTCCGAATCCACAAACACAGGTGTCGCTCCCTGATAAGTAACCGGATGCGAGCTGGCACAGAAAGTAAAGCTCTGACATATCACTTCATCTCCGGCTTTAACGCCTAAAGCAACAAGAGCCAAATGAACGGCCGAAGTACCCGAAGCCAAGGCTACCACCTGCTTGTCCTTCAATCGTTCGTCACCCTCCAACCACAGCTTATCAGGGTCGTTTTCATGCGGCTCGATACTTTGCGGGTATTGCTCCATCCGTAGTTTTTCTCGGTCGCACTCTCCCCTCCCTCTTGAGCAATCGGTTGAGGCAATGAATCGCTTCAACTCCTCTTCAAACGCATTCACGTTTGGTCCCAACGGCACCACCCAATTGGTATCAAAAGCCTCTTGGATATATTTCATTTCATTGCCACTCATGTGGGCAAGACACAAATAAATTCTTTTATTCATATATCTCTTTCAATTTCTATAATGTGACACAACAATAACCGTCATACAAGTCATTAGCCGTTACAAATCTAATTATCACAATATCCCGTAGTTTCATCTAGCAGCGTTTTCTATCTTATCATTGCAAAAATACAATAATAAATTGAATAGATAAGATAATAATCATTTGATTTTTCAATAACAAGCCAGCATACGAGGTTCTTTCATCGAAGGGCGATATTGTTCAACAACCGCACCAACCGAATTCGTGTCATTCGCAGTACGCTGACGTTCATTGTCTTGTTCAGTTCATTTGTTTCATTGCGTTTTCACTCGTTGTTGAAACAAAATCAAATGGTTGTTTTCGCCAATAACACCCTTTGGTTAAAATATTTTACAACAACTGCTTTATAATTCGCGTATTTACAAACAAACCAATCCTTGCTTGCAAATACGCGAATTATGAGCATGTTTTATAAGGCATTGTCACACAAAGCAATATAAAGAAAACGCCAACGAAGGACGCTGTTTTACCACCATTTCTGCCATTAACCCATTGTTTTAATCACGCAATGTACATGCATTAATACCCTTACCCCATGTTTATTGCATCACAAAACACACCAAACAGCGGCAGTATTTCCCAAGTTTTACCTGATAAAATGATTTTTCGTGCCAAACAAACCCAGTAATACCTACTCCTTGCCTATTAAAATTTTCTATTTCTCCTCCTTGCGACACCCTGTTTTATTGTCATTTTTTAAGACAAATGGAAGAATCTAATGTAGATGATGAAACCCTAAATCATCTCTCCATTATACCACATTTTCTTACCAACGACAGTACAGAATATCATCTGTAGGTCTTTTACAAAAGAATAATGATAATAGTAATACAGATTGAGCTTTATTTTATCGGGATAAATCACTTCATTATTGTAGGCGATAGGATCGGAAACATTCGATAATAATTCTTCCTCATTGCGATATTTCAAACTGGCAGGTCCAGTTATGCCAGGTTTTAATTTCAGGATGTTTCTATCTTCACCCTTCAATTTGTCAGCATAACCAGGTACATCAGGGCGCGGTCCGACAAAGCTCATATCCCCCTTTAGCACATTCCAGAGTTCAGGCAGCTCGTCAAGTTTATATCTTCTCAGTTTTTCTCCCAAAGGCGTAATCCTACTCTCTTCTGCAGCCGCAATAGAGGTTTGTCCTTCGCCAGCAACAGTCATCGACCGGAACTTGTATACTGTGAACAGCCGACCATGCTGCCCTACCCTCTTCTGCTTGAACAATACTGACCCACCTGGCATTTTTAAGCGGATTAAACACGACACAACCAATAAGACAGGACTCAGAAAGATTAAGCCTAACAGCGACATGGATTTATCGAATATGTACTTCAAATGCATATAAAACTACGAATTGCACAAATGACACGAATGATTATGGTTGAAAATAACTACAAATTGCACAAATGACACGAATGATTGTGTTGGAGAGTTACTACGAATTGCACAAATGACACGAATGATTATGGTTGAAAATAACTACGAATTGCACAAATTGCTCTAATTAATATGCTACATCTGCGAATTGAACAGATTAATGTTCTGAACTTCTATAAAAAGGAGTGATGCTATAATAAATATCGCTCATACTTTAATGAAGACTCACCAAAATTAATCAATAGCCCCAAAGGAAGTTTTGATATTTTCAGATAGTTGATAACTTGGGAACGATTGATATCGTTCAGTTCTCGTTCAGCTTTTATTTCAAGAAGAATATGTTCGTAACATATAAAGTCGCATACAAAAGAATGTTTGAGTTCTATACCCTTATAAACAGCCATCATGCTGTATTCTCTTTCATAGGGTATTCCTTGCAATTTGAATTCCTCCTCCAACGCATCTCCATAAACCATCTCTCTCATTCCACATCCTAACTCGCGATGCACAGCCATACAGGCTCCAATTATTCTATACGATTCCTTGCCATAAATCAACTTATCAATTTCCATATAAACCCTAATAATAAATCCTTAATATTCATTCGTGAAATTTGCGAACCTATAGTACAAATTAATAATTAGTTTAATCCGAGAAATTCGTAGTTTAACAATTCTCATCAATTCGTTTAATACGTGAAATTCGTAGTTAAGCAATTCTCATCAATTCGTTTAATACGTGAAATTCGTAGTTAAGCAATTCTCATCA
>ERZ1673752.111-NODE-111-length-149866-cov-11.657268_pt1 | contig 149866 bp, 110 predicted proteins | sample MGYA00580195_ERZ1673752 | MGnify/ENA primary metagenome ERZ1673752 (study PRJEB41218, sample SAMN15661744) | gut metagenome | host: Homo sapiens | place: Canada: London | collected 2015-08-20/2019-03-30 | study: EMG produced TPA metagenomics assembly of... | reverse complement strand
CCACTTCCTGGTCGCCGCTGCTCAAATCCACGCTACCCTTCGCATCCTTATAGCCACCCTTGCTCACCATGTAGTCGTACGCCTTCTTCTCAAGCCCCGCGATTACGGCCTTCCCATCGCCGTCCGTCGCCAGGCTCTTGCCGCCTATCGCTACCGTTGCACCCGCAACCGGCTTACCGTCTGCACCCTTTACTACGAAGGTGGCCGCTACGGTAGTCGGAGGTACTATCGTCTTCTCCAGCGTCACCGCCACTTCCTGGTCGCCGCTGCTCAAATCCACGCTACCCTTCGCATCCTTATAGCCACCCTTGCTCACCATGTAGTCGTACGCCTTCTTCTCAAGCCCCGCGATTACGGCCTTCCCATCGCCGTCCGTCGCCTGGCTCTTGCCGCCTACCGCTACCGTTGCACCCACTACCGGCTTACCATCAGGGCCCTTCACCACGAAGGTGGCCGCCGCAAGCCTATACAGCTTCACCGGCACCTCTTGGTCGCCGCTGCTCAAATCCACGTTGCCGCTAACTTTCTGGTATTCACCTTTACTCACCGTGTAGCTGTACGTTCGCTTCTCCAAACCAGCAAAAGATGCTTTACCATCACTACCAGTCGTCTCGAACTTTCCTTCTATCGTAACGGCTACCCCCGCTAGTGGTGTCCCTGGATGGTCTCCATCTTCCACCGTAAACGTGGCTGTAGGAAGCTTCTTTAGCGTCACATTCTCTGTCACATCGCCACTAGACATATCCACGCTGCCGCTCGCATCCTCATAGCCCTCTAGCTTAACCGTGTAGTCATACGGCTGCCGTTTTAGCCCCTCTATCGCAGTCTTCCCATAAGCATCCGTCTCTTGGCTCTTGCCGTCCACCTCTACCGTTGCACCCTCCACTGGCTTGCCGTCCGCACCCTTCACCACGAAGGTGGCCGCCGCACTCGGCTCAAGGGTTACCTCCACATTAGTACCCCCCTCTTTGAGCTCCACGCTGCCTTTAGCCGTATTGTACCCCTCCTTCTCAACCTTATAAACGAAGTAGTGTCCCTCTATCACTGGAAGCTCAATTTCACCCGAAGGGGGAACTGCAAGCGGAGGATTACCCTCTATAGTAATTGTAGCTCCCGTCACAGCCCCACCTCCAGCTGCCATCACCTTGAAGTTCAGTTTGGCCGTCTTGCGCTGCAAAGCCACTTCTTGCTTCTCGTCTTGAGTAACCAACGTAACAGAACCGTTAGAAGCCACAAAGGCGTACTTCTTCACGCTGTAGTTATATGTTCCCGCCACGAGTTCAACCTCTACTATACCCGTGCTCAGGGTTACCAATACGATTGGATTTCCCGTACCAGTCCCTACCTCAACTTCCGCTCCCTCCACTGGATTAGTACCATCGGTCACAGTAAGGGTAAACTTTAATGTCCTGCTCAACTGCACAACTTCTTTTACAGGTTGACCCGTTGTTGTCGTAAGATCTACCGTGCCAGCCTTGCTTTCATACCCAGCCTTCTCTACGGTGTAATCATGCTTCGCTTTGGCTAGGCTGAATATCGCCTCACCTTGGCTATTAGTCTCCACCTTCGTTCCATCAACCGTAACAACAGCACCCGCCAGCGTATTCGTTCCTTCTTTCACCGCGAAGGTTACCTCTACGCCATCCCACTCCAACTCCACCTGCTTTGTGACGTTGCTTCGCACCTCTACAGCCGAGGTCACCATTAAGCCTCCCCGCAACGAAACGCTGTAGTTATACCTACCGTAATGCAGATTCTCGTACACTACCTTTCCTGCCGCATCCGTGAACCTTGGCGCCATACCATCCAGCTGCACAGCAGCCCCAGGAATAGCCACCGAAGTACCCTTTTTAACTACCACGAAGGTAAGTCCTACCTCAATGGGTTCAAAATCCACAGATACCGTCGTGTCTTTAACCACCTCAAGCTCCCTTATCGCCTCTGGGGCCGTCTGCGTAAACGTTACTCCCTTCCATTCCGCTATCTTATAGCCATCAATGGGTTGGGCGGTAAATGTCACCTTCGTATTCGGATCCACTATACCGTCTTCGGGCAGCGGATCACCATTAACGGTGGCCGTAAGCTCACCCCAGCCATCCGTAGACATATTCACCTTGTACCGTGGGCTAAACTGCGCCTTCACCGTGTTATCTTGGGTAACATCACTGTCAACGCGCGGATTGTCAGTCCTTCCATCGCTCCACTGAACAAATTTGTCCTTGCCATTCAGGGCGACAGCCGTAACTGCGATAGAGTTCTCACCGCTTCCGACCTGCTGCCTCGCAAATCCCTCAATCCGCCCCCGCTCATCTGCCGTGTAGGTAAGGGTGTACTTCGTTGTCGGGGCCAGCTTGAAGCTCGCCGTGTAGCGCCCGTCCACGCTATCCTGGCGCGTAGCGTCAAGCTTGTTATCTTCCACCCAGCGGTAGAACGCATACCCAGGATCCGGAACGGCCGTTACCGCCTCGCCCAACGTACCCTTCGGGGTGGTCACCTTTATTTGCGCTACTGGTCCAGCACTCGTTGCGCTCTCCAGCTTCCCATGCTCGCCTGCGTAGTACTCTATTACGCGATCGGCCTCCTTAGCGGCAATGTGGACGTTATCAACCGCAACCCAGCCATCATATTCCGCCTCGTAATGCCATTTCACCTGCAATTTGCTCTGCCCCGCTACTTTGGCAGCCTCTATGGTTAGCTCCCTCCTCGGCTCCGTCCCGAACGGCACAGAGGTAGTCTCCGCTGCTATCGTGTCCCACTGCACACCATCAAAACTATACAGCACCGACATTTTTCCATAACCATACGTCCTAAAGAACAGATCATAGCTCACCTCGACGTCTTGCTTCACCCCATTTATGTCCAACCATGGGGTATACAAGTCCGTATTCTGGCTATAGCTTATGTCCTGACCATCGCTATCTACGTACATATAGCTTCCTCGCTTCGGCGACTCCTTGAAAGTTTTGCCATGCGTTCCATACGTCCACACATTGGCATCGGGTGTGGAGTAATTATCAACACTCCAAGCGTAAGGAATACCCACGTAGTACTCAAAATCCTCGCATAACGGAAGCGAGAACACCTTGTAGAACTGCGCCTCCAAGGTGATGTCGGCCTCTACCGCCTTCTCGCTGCGCTTCTCCGACCGCACTCCATCACTCCAGCCCAAGAAAATATACCCCGCTTTGGCCTTCACCTCAACCTCTGTCCCATCTTGCCCGCGTTGCAGCGTCTGCAGTTGCTTCCCACGCACCCATTCGCCCCCTTCGCCTACAGTGTAGCTAACAGTGAACGTTATAGGCTTGAACGATGCCGTCGCATTCACATCTGCGTGCACATCAGAGTCTTCACGGGTCACATCCGTGCTTCCGTTATCACTCCATTTATCGAAAACGTAGCCATCGCCTGGCACTGCGGTAACAGGCATTCCGCTACCCCCCTCTGGCACCATCTGGCTCTTCTCTCCGAATATCGCCCCATGTCCATCGGTTGCCGACACCGTGTAGCTTAGTTTCCATTTCAACTTCAACAGGCTTACAGGTTCGGTAACATCTGCATTGCCTACCTGCACCTCACCATCCGCCAACTGATACCCTTCCTTCGTCACGCTATACGGATAACTGCCTTCCGTCAGTCGGATGGAAGCCTTTCCGCCTACTGTGGTCAGTGCGACCCCATTAATCTCAACCGCAGCACCGTCAACCGCCGTATTGGCATCATCAACTACCACAAATTCAACCTTCCTGACATCCGTAGACGGCGTAACCTCCAATTGCCCATTCTGTAGGGTCACCTTGTAGTTGCCATCCTCATAGGTAGTGGCACCGCTCGGCTTAACATCGTACGTACCCGCATCAAGCATCCCCATGCTAGGATCCCACACCTGTGTAGCATCCTTATACACCCTATAGATCGGCTGCTTGACCTGGCTCCGCACCTCATTGAAGAGAAGACCATCGTAGAGCAACTCTACCGCTGGCACCTCTTCACCCTCCTTCATGGTCATTGGCTGCGGCGTAATCGTCAACGCGGCCCGTGTAACCTCCGCCTTCAGCGTCTTAGGCGCTGCTGCCGAGTAACCCTTGCCTGCTGCCGCCGTAACCATCAGATTCGCCACTCCAACACCCGCCGTATGCAGATTGCCAGCCGCATCTATCATCACAACGCTCGGATCGCTTGAATGGTATACCACGGGAAGCCCCGCGCTGCTCGTGGCGCCGAAAGGTGCCACAGCGCTGGTATAGACGAGCGTGGTGTCCTGATGATTCCAAACTATGGCCTGCTCCCTCTCCGCCTGCAAGGTGTAGAAGGCAACATTTCGCCCATTCTTTGCCACAACCTTCACCGACACCGGACTCTCAAGGTTCAGCGCTAGCGTTGCACCCTCTGCCACCTTCTCGCCCTTATAGTACAGCTGCGCCCCATCGGACAGCTTCGTAAAGGTTACCTTCAATTGGGTCAAGTCAACGGCCTGTGCTGGCGGCTGATCCTTTGGCTTCAGCCCTATAGTCTGCCCCAGATTGTCAAGCTCTATGTCTTCCAGCATGTTCAGATTATTCGCCGTAAGCACTTGCAGCTTCAGAATCTTAGCCTCAGGATTCTCATCAACCTTCATCCGTATCTTCGCCTCTTTCTGCTCCAGCGGAATCCCGAATAGCGTCTTCGATGCCGTAACGGTAATCTCATGGTCCGCACCGCTGAAATCAAACTTGGTGTCCTCCGTCACCTCCGCCCCCTGGTATATAAGTTTGGTACCAGGCCACAATGCCACTATCTTCCCGGTCACCTCTGCAAAGCTGCTAAAGCCATGCGGCATAATGAACGTTATCGCACCATCGCTCTCCACCTTCGAAGGGAACAGTTGCCCCTTAAAGTCTACACTAGAAACTAGATTCGTAAGCTCTTTCCAAACAGTCTCCTTCGCCGCATCAACACGCTCGCTTACTATCTTGGCTATCTGCGATTGTCCCGAGGCGAGATACGCATGCGCTCCCTCGTTCATCATAAACTCTGCTGCGCAATCTTCCGGCAAATTCCCTTCGCTATCGCGTACGCTACGCCACATATTCCCGAATATCTCGTCTTCACTCCGCACGCTCTGCCATAGACGGAACATCTTCACCATGCCATTCAGCTTCGAGCCCATGGTTAACCCACTAAAACCAGCCGCATCGTCCCCGCTCCCATCAAGCTCCATCTTCTTCCCATCAATATATACGTTCAAATCCGTACTGGACTCAAAGAAGCCCTCCTTCACAACAAACGTCATGGCTACATGGTGGAATTGCCCCGGCTCAAACGACCCCCCAGGTGTACACCGGAGCATTCTACGCCCCGCGATAATGGCTATCGCATTATCGGGCAAATCGCCGACCATCTGATAGGTTGACACCACCCATAGCCCTGCCGCCTGGAACAGCGTAGCAAACTGCGGCCTATCAAGCTTGAACCATCCCTCCAGCGTAATTTCAGTACCCTTTCCCGCCAGCGATGGCATCTCTATCTTTTCGGTATCCTTGGCCTTTCCTATGAAATCCAATGCGTACACCTTATCCTTCGATGAAGGCAACACCGATAGCACCTCCTGCGTCGCGACGTTGTTCTCCATTACGCCATCGTCCGGCAGTTTTAGCTCCAGGGTGTAGTTCCCCGCCCAACTCAAATCTACAGTCTGCGCAAAGTCAATGGCCACAGCGTTCTCGTAGAACGGAGGAATCTCTTCCGCTACTGTTTCGGTTGCCAAGAGCTTTCCGTTCACGTAGAGTTCCACCGGAACGTCCTTCACCGCATGGTACCCATTGTTAATCACCCATGCCGACACCTTCTGCTCCGAGGAGAGGGAAGCCCCAGACGCTATCACTCCCCTAAAGCGGACCTCCAAGTCGTTTGCGTTCGGATTAATCGTCTCTATCACCTCCGCAGTTACGTCTACCGACCTACCCCACGCTATCGTATCTCCCGCAATGAATTTGTCTTTTTCTACATCCGGGAGCACTGCCACTCGCATCCTAAATTTGCCAGCCTTTACCCCCGTAGCGGCCGTCAAATCTATAGGTATCTCGTAGTCCGTTTCGCCCTCTTCCAACGCTACGCTGTAGTGTTCCAGCGCATTGTCCTTGAACCCATCATCCTGATCATCAAGGTCAATCCACACGTGGATGCTCGCGGGTATATCTTCCTGCGTTGGCTCCTCCTCCAGCATTACGAACAGCGGGTTTTTCGTCTTCGTGTAGAGCTTTAGGCTCTTTTCTACCTCATAATCCTGTCGCGCACCGTACGACTGCACCTCGGCCTCCTCCGGCGGCACCATTATGTTCTTCACCCCTTGCCATTTGGTGCCTTTTATCACTCCGCCTTTCCAGAACCTATCGTTCCACAGCTCCACATGCTGCGTGCTATAGCTCATGTCGAAATCTGTCCTCTGCACCGTCACCGTCAGGCCCGCACGTGTAGGAGGTAGAGCCGCAACCTTCACCTCCATTGTCGCCTCCCCGTTTGCCGGCACGCTCGCAATGGTAAATTCCTTCACGACTTTATCCAAGTCTTCCCGCACGCATTTGCCTGCAAGATCCTTTAATTCAATCGGGGTGTTGTTTTTGACCTTAACCACAACCTTCGCCGCATCCCCCTCATAGGTCACGGCGAGGGGCTCTAGCTGTAGACTATTGGTGCGATCCACCTGACGCACCTCCGCGACCCAACCATCCCCCGGCTCGCTAAAGTAACGATCGTTAAAGAATGTGATGAGAGAGCCATCAGCTGCTCGCGATACAAAAGCCTTGGCCCCGCTGCCCGTCTGCGCATTATATTCGTAGGTCAGCTCCTCATCCAAGTATTTGAAATCGTCCGCCAAGAATTCGTGGGATACCCCATCTGCATATATCTGAAGCACGTCAGATCCACGCATATTGCACTCCCTGAAGGCGATGTATATCACCTTATTGGGATCGGTCGGTACGAATTTCACCGAGCTGATGTGATCTCTCCCATAGCCGTGCAGAAGACCTCCATCATCGGTAAAGGTAATGGGGGTATCCACCTTTTTCACTATCCTCGGATCGTAGAGCAGCTTCATACCCAAGAAGTAGCGCGGCTCCGCAGGTGGCAGCGGGAAAATGTCACCCATGCTGTACACCCTTGTCTCCACCTTATTGTCGCGCGGGTATACATCCCCAGCCAGTGATACCGCCATGGTTACCTGGAACTCGTGGCCCTGCTTGTCGGTCGTACTGAAGTCCACCGGTATCGTTACCACCCGCTCCTCAAAGGGCTTCAGATCCTTCACCAGCAACGATGCCACCTGTTTCCCATCTAATGATACCACTAGCGGTACCTCCGGCACGGCGCCCATCGACCAATTATAGACAACCATTTGCAATTCCTCAACCCCCATGTTCGGCTTGCGCTGTATCTTTTGGTTCAAGTATAGCCCCACGTCGGGATCTTTCGAACCCATACGAATGCCGTACTCCATGAACCTTATCCTTCCGTTCTCCTGATTGGACGAGAACTGCATGTCCAAGGTTATCTTCTTCCCTGCATACGCAGATAAATCCCACACCATCTCGCGCACCTCCCCGCTCGCGGTGTAGCTCTCAGCGCCTGTAGCCGTCTTCACCGTTGCGCCATCCACCTGCAGACGCAGCTGCGTATCCTCTGCGGTCTCGTAGGGAGTCATCACATTATAGCTGTAAAATAGCAGTTTCTCCCCTCCGGCTACCGCAGGGAGGGTTAGCTCGCAGTGGCGCAGCGTGAATACTGCTGTGTCGTTCTCAAAAACTGCCCCCGACAACTTCAAATTTGAACGGACTGACAAAATGTGCGACCCTAATGGGAACTCAAAACTCGCAGGGGTTTCCATCCAATCCATGCGCATACTCTTCCCGTAGGATAGCTTCGCGTTGGACAATGGTATGTTTATAAAGGTCTCGCTGAACGGGATGTCCTCACTCGCCAATACTAATGGCGTAGGCTCCTTCACCAGCACGCCCATCGACCGCGGCCCCAAACTCCCATCATCCATTTTCACCGCCACGGCAAACACGTTACGCCCATCCATAGTCACTTCGCTGCCCTGTATGCTATATGTGGTATCGACCACCTCATTGATCTTCGTCCACTCCCCGCTCGGCACGTCTGCCTTTAGCACTACATACGTCAAACCTTCTCCCGCAGGCTTCCACACCAACTTCCAACTCGCTACGCTGCACGGCTCCGCCTCCAGCTTCACCCCGCTCGGCCGGGGCGCTATCGTAAACGGCTTCGGCGAAACCACCACGTTCCCCTCCGAATCGGTCAAGCGAATCCGCGCCATCGCCGTCAGCGGCGCATCCTCCGGAATATTCACCCCAACGCTGTACATATCTCTCGCTGCGCCCAAATACTCGTAGGTCTTCCCATCATCGTATGAAATCTCCACCTGGGTTCTCCCAACCGTATTGTTCGCCCGCACCAACAGCACATCGCCAGGTTCAAATTGCTCTCCACCTATGGGATGCAACAGATACGGACTTCCGTACTCAAAATACCATGTCAGTACGTATTTCTGCTCCGTCCCCTCCTTCACGCTTCCCGTTACTCGCACCGTGGCCGCTCCTCCCGCGGGGTTATCTATCGTCACCTGCTCTATGTTATTGCGATGGTCTGTCCCTCGTACCGCCGCCTCGCCCGGATTCGCCGGATCTAGCACCCATGGCAACACCTCTGCGCCCGCCACATCAACGGCAAGGTCAAGGTCGTTAATCAGAACCGACTCCCCGTAGGGATACTCTTTCACCACCGCGGGGTCTATCCACGTGAGCATTACGCGCATACGCTTCACCCCATTCGGCACCTTTATCGTATAGCCGAGCGGTGCCTTGCCTCTCTCTACCACCCCCTCTGTGTACCAGCCCTGCTCTAGGGATGTCAATGCCGCCTCAAGATTCACTATCCCATACCCATACTCGTAGTCTGGCCCATCGTTCCCCATATCGTCCGCCGTATTCGCCAGCAATCCCTTCACGAGTGCCGAGTTAGCGTTCATCCCTCCATGCATCTGGTGATACCGCTCCGTGAGTAACGCCGCTAACCCCGCCGCGGTTGGACACGCCATCGAGGTCCCACTCATCTGCTCATATCCATTCGCCCCCACGGTGGAAGTAACATCCACTCCCTTCGCCGACACCGTCGGCACAAGCCGACCGTCATCCGTTGGGCCAAAGCTGCTGAAATCCGAAATCCACCCTTCTTCATCCGCTGCGCCAACGTATATTACATTCTTCGCCCGCGCCATATTCGACCCATACTTCCTATCGCACTCGCCCTGCGAGTTGCCCGCCGAGAAGAAGTGGGTCATCGTTGGGTACATATTGCTGAGCATATCCGTAAGCATCGGCCCCGGCATGAATGAGTAGGAGAGCAAATCGTAGATGTCACAGACCCGCCCAAGCTGCACTCCGTAGGAATTGGAGGTGAGCGCAATGTTATACTTTTGGTACACTTGCTCCATCTCCTCGGCCACCGAGAGTCCATTACGCTGCGTGTTGAAGTTAGAGGCATACAGCTCTGCCTTCGGCGCCATGCCCTGAGCTAGTGGATTGAGAACCCCAGCCCCGACCAGCGTACCCGCAGTGTGCATTCCATGCCCACCCGACTCTGCTACCGAAGTCTCAAACTCCAGCACATGCGTCCTATTTCCGTAGTCCACGTGATTCTCTATGTTACCGTCCCACAGCCCTATACGTACTCCCTTCCCCATCAATCCTCTACCGCCCAGCGCCAGGGGCTGCGTGGCTGGCATTGCGGCGCCCAGCACACGCCCGCCGTAGTTGAGCAGCTCCTGCGGTGGGTCGACCAGCGCCACATGCTGTACCCACGGCTCCGCTGCCAACGATTTTACCGCGTCAACAGGGAGCGTCAACGCCATCGCCTGCAGCGTCTCAGACACCTCCCCGATTGCCCAGCCTCGTGCTGCGGCGTAGCTTCGTACGTACGACACGCTCGCATTGCCGAACCAATGCAGCGTCACCGCTACATCCCCATGGCCTCGCTGCGCCCAGTCCGGAATCTCTCCAGCCACTAGCGGTGTCGCTAGCTTCCACTCAGGACGCATCGTCATGACCGACACCGCCCCTAGGTCACGGAAATCCGCCGGCCGCTTGCCGGGCTCCACCTGGGCATAGTAGGCGTTCCCCCCTACATAGCCCGAAAGGGCCACCCCCGCAGCCTCCAACCGCTGCAAATCATTCGCCGTGGGAGTCTTCGCGAATTGCATCAGCACATTCACCTTGCCGTTCAGCGGCAAGCCCAGCTCTAGGCTGCTCTTCGCAGCGCCTAACCCACGCGTTCGCCGGGCCTGCACCAACACGTTCTGCTCAGGCCGCACCTCGTACTGCCCAAACCGAACCACCTGCCCTTGCAGCCCTATGGGCGCTAGAAGCAGGAGTATCCATAGTAAACATCGTCCCTTCATAATCAACGGGTGTTTAAAAATTAGCGTTCCTCTCCCCTCCGTACGGTTGCAAATATAATAAATTTTTCTAAAAACAAAATTGCCACAAGTAAAAAATAAAATTTTCTCCTTCTCCCCCCCCCCTCAATGACCACCTTTTTCACCTCACAAAGCAAACTACTCAGAATTCACATATCCTTATAGTGTTAGTTCTATGAAAATCACGCAACTACGTAGAGACCCACTTTTGCAGCTAGTCAAATAGCCACAAGCTATGAACTAGAAAAACCCCTGCACCCAACCCACATAAATTTGCCCGCCCTCGCCTCCCCCTCTCGCAGAACAACCTCTCAATAGTCTAGCTCTTTGGACCCTTAGTCCCTTACCTCTCGACATTCTCACAGCACATCCCTCCAATTCTCACGTTGTTCTTTTGTTATTATATCCGGTTAAACACTGCTGCGCTACTCCCTCAACAACCGATACCGAGAATTTCGCACCTCAAAAAAGTAGAGCGGGGAGCCTGCAATCGCAAGCTCCCCGCCCTACTTTAAACTTTACAATCTGCCTACATCATGCCCCCCATGCCCGGATTGGCCGGCATTGCTGGGGTCTCCTCCTTCTCGTCAACCATAATGCACTCCGTGGTTAGCAATAGGCTTGCGATGGACACCGCATTCTCCAACGCCACGCGCGCCACCTTGGTCGGGTCTATTACACCCTCGCTCATCATATTGCCGTAGGTGTCCTTCGCTGCGTTGTAGCCGTAGTCATCCTTCCCCTCGCGCACCTTCTGCACCACCACTGCGCCATCAATACCCGCATTCTCGCATATCTGGCGCAGCGGCTCCTCTATGGCACGACGCACGATATTGATACCCGTCGTTTGGTCTGCATTATCCCCCTTCAGGCCGTCCAGTGCCTTCTGCGAACGAATGTATGCCACACCGCCGCCCGGCACGATGCCCTCTTCCACAGCAGCCCTCGTGGCGCTCAGCGCATCCTCCACCAAGTACTTCTGCTCCTTCATCTCCGTCTCCGTCTTGGCACCTACATACAGCACCGCTACGCCGCCCGCCAGCTTCGCCTTGCGCTCCTGGAGCTTCTCCTTGTCGTAGTCTGACGTGCTCTTCTCAATCTGCGCATCGATCTGCGCCACGCGCTTCGCTATCTCAGCCTTGTCACCGCTGCCGTTCACGATGGTCGTCTTATCCTTATCCATCGACACCTTATCCGACTGCCCCAGCATTTCCAACTGCGCATCGGCCAAGCGCAACCCCTTGTCGCCGCTTATCACCGTACCCTTGGTCAGGATAGCAATGTCCTCAAGCATCTCCTTGCGGCGATCGCCATAGCCCGGCGCCTTCACGGCCGCAATCTTCAGCGTACCACGTAGCCTATTGACTACCAACGTCGCCAACGCCTCGCCATCAACATCCTCCGCTATCACTAGCAACGCACGCCCCGACTGCGCTATCGGCTCAAGCACCGGCAGCAAATCCTTCATGGAGGAAATCTTCTGGTCGGTAATCAGTATGTACGGCTTCTCAAGCTCCACCGTCATCTTCTCTGCATCCGTGATGAAGTAGGGCGAAATGTATCCACGGTCAAACTGCATCCCCTCCACCACTTCCACCGTGGTTTCAGTACCCTTCGCCTCCTCTACAGTTATCACCCCTTCGGTCTTCACCTTCTCCATCGCCGTGGCCACCAGCTCGCCGATCGCAGGGGTATTGTTCGCTGAGATTGTCGCCACCTGCGCAATCTTCTTCAAGTCGCCATCAATCTTGTGGCTCTGCTTCTTCAGCTCTTCCACCACCACGGTCACCGCTTTGTCAATGCCGCGACGCAGGTCCATTGGGTTCGCACCCGCAGTCACGTTCTTCAAGCCGTTCTTCACGATGGCCTGCGCCAGCACGGTAGCCGTCGTTGTGCCATCGCCAGCCTCATCGTTCGTCTTTGAGGCCACCTCACGCACCAGCTGCGCCCCGAGGTTCTCCTCCGCGCACGACAGCTCCACCTCTTTCGCCACCGTCACACCATCCTTGGTCACCGTGGGCGAACCAAACTTCTTGTCAATCACCACGTTGCGCCCCTTAGGACCCAGCGTTACCTTTACCGCATCTGCCAACTGATCCACGCCGCTCTTGAGCTGGTCGCGCGCATCGGTGTCAAACTTTATGATCTTAGCCATTTCTCTATTCCTCTCTTAATCTTTATTCCAACCTACATCTAAACCCTACAGTACCGCCAGCACATCGCCCTGCTTCATGATGAGATAATCCTCATCATCTATGGTTATCTCCGTGCCGCTATACTTTCCATACAGCACCACATCTCCCTCCTTGAGCTCCATCGTGACATCCTTAGTCCCCTTGCCCACAGCCACCACCGTGCCGCGCTGCGGCTTCTCCTTCGCTGTATCTGGTATATATATCCCGCCTACCGTTTTCGTCTCCGCTTCCATCGGCTTGATTAGCACCCTATCCGCCAACGGCTTTACACTCACCTTTGCCATCACTTTACACTTTTTACTTGTTCCACACTCCGCAGCCCTTCTCGCGCTGCCGTCACCCCCTGCTTTCGCCACTTCCGTGCCAACAGGAAAAGCTGACAATTCTTCGCTCCGCCGCATGACACTTTGTCGCCTAGCCCACGTAGAAGCTGACAGCAATTGTGGTACATAATTTGATACTGCTTAACAAACAGCGTGGGGAATGGGCCCTGCGCATAACTCAATACATTGGTGCGTCATGAAACTAGCAAGGTGGGGATACATAGCGAGTGCAGTGCTGCTCGCATCCACGCTCGCTTTTACGAGCTGCGATAAGAACAAGGAGAACAAGGAGGAGAACTTTTCCTATACGGGCAAGTGGGCTACGGTAAAAGTGATGAATCAATCCATCGCTTCAGATGAGGAGAAGACGGAAACCATAAAGGCGCTAATCTCTTCCATTGATCTCCTTTTCAACTCACAATTGCAAGGCAAGGCAGCTGAATACGAAGAGTTTGTACACAAAGCCATCACTGAAACTGTCAATTTTGCCCAGGGCATAACTATAACGGTGAGTGCCGAGAGCAACACATGCAATGTCACTTTCTCAGGGCTTAAGGACGGTGCGAACGGTACTTGGAAAGAGGAGAATGGTAAGCTCGTGCTGCAACTCAATGAGATCCCGCAGGCAACCCTCGACCAACTGAAGGCAGAAGCCGATAAGGATGCCAAGAGAAAGATAAGCTATGCATTTGCCAAAAGCATCTCTAGCAAAACCTTGACCCTCTCAAAAACCGATGAGGGGGAACTTAAATACAAGCTTGAACCCGCATTCGTCAAGGAAGCCTTCTCGGCTGGTGTTCCAAGCGAAAAGATGCAGGCACTAATGGTTATCCTAGAGGCATTCACTAGTCCGATAGGTAAGTCTGTGGATATCACATTCCATAAGGTGGGCTAAGCTATCGTAGCCTCCGAATATACATAAATGGGCCCCGCAGCTGCAATGCTGCGGGGCCCATTTGTACACACTCCTCTCTTTGACCTTCTGTCGAAAAAGCGATTAGGAAAGGCTGAGGAGCTGCAAAGATCCTATTCGGCCCTTCCATCACTCCACTTCTCCACCCCACGGAATGGCTTCCAACCTCCGCACTAATCTATTGGTTCTCCGCCCGCTTGCGTTCCGTTTGGTCAAGAATAATCTTTCTGATTCGCAATGCGTGGGGCGTTACCTCCACGTACTCGTCTTCCCCGATATACTCCAACGCCTCTTCTAGCGAGAACTTTATGGCGGGGGCAAGATTCACCTTGTCATCGCTGCCCGAGGCGCGCATATTCGTAAGCTTCTTCGCCTTGCACACGTTGAGCGGAATATCCCTCTCACGGGTTCCCTCTCCCACCACTTGCCCCGCGTAGACCTCCTCCTGCGGCTCAATGAAGAAAGATCCTCTGTCCTGCAGCTTATTCAGGGCATAGGCGTATGCTGTGCCGCTCTCAATGGCCACCAGCGACCCCGTTTGCCGGGTGTCTATAGTGCCCCGGTAGGGCTCAAACCCTTTGAGGCGGTGCGTCACCACCGCCTCTCCCGCAGAGGCTGTGAGCAGCTGATTGCGGAGCCCTATCAAGCCTCTAGAGGGTATCTCAAACTCTAGGTCGAGCCGATCGCCGCGGGTCTCCATTTTTAGCATCACCCCCTTGCGACGCGTAGCCAGCTCAATGGCCTTCCCAGAATACTCCTCCGGAATCCCAACGGAAAGGTACTCTATCGGCTCGCACTGCTGCCCATCAATCTCTTTTATCACCACTTGCGGCTGCCCCACCTGCAGCTCGTACCCTTCGCGCCGCATCGTCTCAATGAGAATGGAAAGATGCAGGATACCACGTCCAAACACGACAAACGAGTCAGGGGTTGCGCCGGGCTGCACCCGCAGCGCCAAATTCTTCTCTAACTCCCGATCGAGACGTTCCTTTAGGTGGCGAGAGGTGACGTACTTGCCGTCACGTCCGTAGAACGGGGAATTATTGATGGTGAAGAGCATACTCATAGTGGGTTCATCAACCGCAATGGTGGGCAGCGGTTCTGGGTTCTCCACGTCACAGATAGAGTCGCCGATGTCAAACTGATCCATACCCACCACCGCACAGATATCGCCAGCTTCAACGGTGCCGACCGACTGTTTACCCAGCCCGACGAATACCATGAGGTCCTTAACCGTGAACGCCTCCTTAGTGCCGTCACGATGGACTATGGAAACCCTATCATTCTTGTGCAGCACACCCCGATGCAGCTTTCCCACCGCAATTCGCCCCACGTAGTTTGAGTGATCTATAGAGGTGATGAGCAGTTGCACCGTGCCCTCCTCTACCTGCGGCGCAGGGATGTAATCTATAATGGTATCAAGGAGCGGGGTAATATCGCCTGCTGGCTGCTTGTAATCGGTTGACATCCACCCCCCCTTAGCACTACCGTAGATGGTGGGGAAGTTGAGCTGGTCCTCGGTGGCATTGAGAGAGAACATTAGGTCAAACACATCCTCCTGCACCCTGTCCGGCTGGCAATTCGGCTTGTCCACCTTGTTAATAACCACTATTGGACGCAGACCCAAACCCAAAGCCTTCTCCAGCACGAAGCGAGTTTGGGGCATAGGCCCTTCCAGCGCATCAACCAAAAGCAATACACCGTCAGCCATGTTGAGCACGCGCTCCACCTCGCCGCCGAAATCAGCGTGCCCCGGCGTGTCGATAACGTTGATTTTAACCCCTTTATACCTTACCGAAACGTTCTTGCTGAGAATGGTAATCCCCCGCTCCCGCTCCAATGCGTTATTATCAAGGAACTGTCCATCCTCGCTCTTTTCCGAGCCCTCTACCTTCGTCTGAAGAATCATTTTGTCGACTAGCGTGGTTTTCCCATGGTCGACGTGCGCGATTATCGCAATATTCCTAACCTCAATCATCAACGTCTATTTAACGCCGCGAAGGTACAAAAAGCGCGGTTTTCTACACGCCGCGCACCAACGCCAACGCAGAGCCGTCGTTTTTACAACGACCACCCAAACCCTATAAGCCTTGCCGATTACCTTTGGGGAGTACCTTTGAAGCCCTGCGCGGAGAGGGGGGGATTCGAACCCCCGGTACCGGTTACCCAGTACGACAGTTTAGCAAACTGTTGGTTTCAGCCACTCACCCACCTCTCCCTCGGGTACAGCACTGCCGAACGCAGCTGCCGATATCCCTACGCAAACGCAGCTGCAAAGGTAATACTTCGCTATGAATTTACAAAACGAAAGGCAACTCCATTTTTAGTTATCGCTAGCTCCCCATTTTCTACAGTAGTAGGCGAACACGTAGGGCCTTAGACTAATACCGAGCGCAACGGCATGTAGAATGGGGCAATTCCACAACACGACTCTTCCCTCTCTCTGCAATAGCTTCTCTCTCCGAAAAAAAACGGAGGGGACTCCCACTATTCGGGAATCCCCTCCGCAATCCTATTGCTCTCCGTAAAGCCTACCGCTTTACAAGCTTTGCAACCCTATTGCCCACGCGAATTATGTACAGGCCGGAAGGCAAGCTGCCCAAATCTAGGTACGCCTCGCCCGCAGCCACTGCGCTAAGCACGAGATATCCCTCGGCGCTGTATACTCTAACCTCGCCTTCAGCCTCCACGTAAACCCCGCTTTGGGTGGGGTTCGGATGGATTGACAGGGTCTCTAAAGGCCCATGCGACAGCCCCGTTTTCTCTTCTTCCTTGACCTCAAACTCCGCAGTTACTAATACATCGCAGGCTGGCATGGCAAACTTACCCTCTGCAATGGGCACATCACCCGTTCCATCGACCTTTGCCACTTTCAACGTTCCCTCCTTTAGCCGATACCCTGCGCTGGGCGTAACGGTAAGAGTCACAACCTGACCAATCGTTGCGGTAGCGCAATCCGCAGCTACCCTCCCATTCTGCAGCGCACCAATAGTAACGTTGTAGGGGATCGCCTCAAACTCCGCCGTAACGGTTAGGTCGCCCTTTACGTTGTGTTCGGTACGCGGGTTGTCGGTCTTGCCATCGCTCCACTGCACAAATCGGTAGCCTGCCACAGGGATTGCCTCTACAGGTGTACCATCCTTGCCCTGCTCCACAAATTGGACGGTGTCACCGCTTAGGCTGCCGTGTTGGCCTGTGCGATAGGTAATCGTATAGGGCGTTGAGACTGGTGTCTTCGGCACTAGGCTAATTGCAACGTTATCCACCACAATGGGGTAACCTTCCTCCGCACCATTTAGTACTATCCACCGGAATTGTATTTTCCCAGCACCTTCTAGGGCTACCAGCGGGATGGTGTCATGGAATTCATCGGGTTGGAAGCTAAGGTTGAGCGGCTGCATATCGGTCCAGCCGCTCTTCTCCGTCTTGTACTGCACCATGCCCATCAAGCCAGCTGGCCAGGGAAACCCATTATACTGGAAAGCCAAAACAACTGAGTCCGCCTCGCCCTCACTGATGGCAAAGGTAGGAGAGTAGAGGCTCGCATTGCGCGAAGCGTAGCCAAATGCGCTATTCCCCGATATAGGATTAATATAGTTGAGCGGATCATTCGACACAAACCATGGAGACTGCTCATACGAAGAATCGATGGTAGACCAAAAGTTGGGCAGCTCAAAGCTGTCATCAAAGTTTTGGGTATAGGGCAGCGTTGGACAGCGATCAAAAATTGCCGTGAACGAAGCATTGTCTGTGAACCCAGAGTCTACCCGCGTTGGGGTCGCACAGTAATCAGACCAACGAACGAATGCGTACCCATCGTCTGGAACAGCGGTTACTGGGGTTGACTTCGCCCCGTAACGCACCTCTTGCTCCGTCTCGCCCTCAATACGCCCATGCGGGGCTGAGGTGTACGTGACCGTGAAGGCCGAGGCGACGAACTGCGCCGCCGCACTGATATTCTTCTTCACATCGCTATCAACGCGCGGATTGATTTTAACTCCATCGTCCCATTGAGAGAACAGGAATCCTGACGCAGGCAATGCGTAGACTGGCATCCCATTTCCTCCTCGCGGCACATGCTGCTCCGCATTAGCCAAAATGACCCCTTGCTGGGCATTGCTCACGGTGTAGGAAAGCGTGAACTCGGGCAATCGCATTCTCACATTAACCTCAAAGTCAGCATTCTTCACACTAAAAGTGCCATCGCTTGGGAATAATCCCTCCTTTTCAACTCTGTACTCGTAATCACCTTGGCGCAGCTTTACCTGCACCTCGCCAGAGGAATTTGTGGCATACTCGTCGCGGCCAATGCGCACGGTAGCCCCATCAATGGTCTCGTCCTCTTCGCTCTTAACGATGAACGTAACGGTCTTAACCACCGGGGATGCCTTCACTGTAAGCTTTCCACCTTTCGGCGTTACCTCGTAGCTGCCGCTACGGTATGGATCACCGCTCGTAGGCTTAAGTTCATGTACCCCCACAGGCAGCGATGCTATAGGCTTCTCCCATAACGTACCGCCCACATAGACCCCGTAGGAAGGCAGATTGATGGCCTTGGCATGCTCAGCTTTCACTAACCCACTGAAGCTAAACTCCAGCTTTGGAAGATCTTGCTGCTCCTCAATCTCTAGGCTTTTAGGCGAAACGGTCACCGCCTTAGGCTTCACCGTTATGGTTTGTGCTACAGGCTCAGCAGCTGTCCACCGATTGCCCCCTGGCTGCATGGCAGAGATGGTCGCCTTCCCTACGCCCGTAATCAACAGCCGATCGCCACTGACCGTTGCCACATTGCCATCGCTCGAAGTGTAAACAATAGGGAGGTTAGAGTTGCTACGCGCCAGCAGCCGCTGGGGGGCATCCCCAAAGGTGTAGTTCGTGGTAGCCAGGGCATCCCATGTAATCGTTTGTGTCCTAAAGGCCTCAACCGCATAGCGGGACACGCTACGCTTGTCGGCCGAGGTAACCGTCAGCTCCACGGGGTGCGACAAATCAATGTGATTCACCCCGATAATTAGCGGAGTTCCACCGATGGCCAACGTGGCACCACTAGAAACCTCAAAAGAAAGGGCAACGCTAGCCAAATTGGCAATCCCCGTTAGGTCCATGTGCATTTCGCCCTTAATATCCGCATTAACATCGTTGGCTAGCCCTGGATTGTCGCCCTTCCTAGCTACAAGCGATATGAGCTTAGCCTCTGAGATATGCTCCGCCACAAGCTTATACGTTTGGGGCGCTATGGAATGCCCAAAGGTATATGCGGGATCCACTGTTGCCACCACTTCTACTGGTTGGCGCAAATCAAACACTGCATCTTGTGGTATCGGCCGCCCATCAGCCTTATACGTCAAGCTAGTACCTGGCCATGCAGCGATAATGTTCCCCTTTACCTTGTCTAGCTCTACCGTATCATCCAACGGTATGGTAAGGGTATTCGGATCGCTCTTCTCGGCAGGGAAGACCTGCCCTTCAAACTGCGTGTTCGTTATGAGGTCTGTAGGGGCAACCCACACTGGATCGTCCGCACTGCCGATACGGGAGCTATGGATGGTCGCCTGGATGTCGTCCGAGAGCGTAGCCGCACTCTTTGGCCCCTCCCCCATGGCAAATTCTGCAATTAACCCCTCGGGCAGCTTGCCAGTAGCGTCACGCAGCGAAGAGTACATCCGTGCAGGGAGGGAGAGGATGGAGTCGGAGAGCTGCGTTTTCCAGCAACGGATTTGACGTACCATACCGCCGAAATCTGGCGCCACATAGATTGGCATACTGCCATTCTCCTGTCCATAGCTATAGAAGCTCGCACCCTTTGTAAGGGTCACATTCTGCCGCTTGCCATTAATAAACACCTTGAAGTTGTTAGGATCCCCGGCGTTTTGTAGATGCAGCGCCACCGCCACGTGCTGCCACTGATGCGGAGTAACCGATCCAGCGTCGGTGAAAACCGTCAGCTTCTTTTTAGTAGTGGGAGCTACGAACTGTATTACCACAGCGTTATTGGGGAAATCGGTGGTGGTATCGTTCGTTATCGTTGAGATAATGATATTCTTGCCGTTGAAAATCACGTTTTTACCATCCTCCTGCGGCATGAACCACGCTTCAAGGGTAATGTCTCGATGGCCTCCACTTGAATACATAGGCGTACCGTTGAGAGAGCCAAGGTTCAGGTACTCTGCGGGCTGCTGATTCTTCCTAAACTTGAGGGCGTAGAAGGCATCAGGGGCCGGCTCTGGCACCGAGTAGGAGATGGTACGCAGCTCGTTGTTTTCCTTATTTTGGTCATCGGGGATGCTCACCCGGATGTCGTACCGTCCGATGGCGCTTAGGTCAAGCTTATGCTGCAGGGTGTAGGTGTATGCACCCCCACCAAAGGCAGGCACATCCACGTTAGCCACCTCGGTAATCTTTGCACCATTGACTTCTAAAGTGATTTCAAGCGTAGTAATATTCTCAGCGCCATAGTTTTTCAACTTAATGGTAATAGGCTCCTCGGCTTTTAACCCCCGTCCACTCTTCACCTCCAGCGCAGTAAGCGCAACGTCATTTACTGGGAATGGGGCATCCTTCACATCAAGGAGAAAATCCTTCACATCGCCAAGGGTTAACGTATCAGCGGGGCAAGCCGCATTCAATTCTTTATTTTTGCCAATCACAGCCCGCATACGGGTTTTCCCTATCTTACGCGAAGCAGGGACACTGACATCAAAGCGGTATACATTCCCCGCTACTGCAGGGCCGACTTTAATACGCTCCGTGCTCTCATCAAATTGCCCATCAGCGTTCCAGTCAATATACAGCGCAATGGTCGTGCTATCCGTAAGGGAGGCACTGGTAGTGACAAAGAATTGGGTGACAGGGCTACCTGCATATATCGTAAACGGACTGTCAATATGGTAGTCTACATTCCCGGTCCCTGCATTCGTGGTAATCTCTTTGCCATCGGCGGCCTTTACCCCCTTAATGAAAAGGGTTTTCGGCTCTTTGATGGATACATCGTGGCAATAGATATCGTTCGTTACAGTGGCGGATACGATATTGTCGCTCTCATCGTAGTCGGGGGCAAGGATGCGCGCCGTTACGGTGTAATGACCCCCGAAGGGAAGGCTTGCCTTCGCGGGGAAGGTATACGTCATTTCGCTACTAGGCTTAATCACGCTCTTAATAGTCTCAACCTCCCATTCGTGCGAATCATTAATGTAATACGCAACACGGACACTGTCCCGCGGCACATCTGTGTTGTTACGTATCGTGATGGAGATCGTAGCCTCTTGGTCTGAATAGTACGACTCAAGGGTTAGCAGTCGCAGCGTAAATATGTTCACCGGGTCTTCCTCTGTGATGCGCGCCAGCCACCCTTTGCCCGAGATGCTGATGTCAGAAGAGAATTTAAGGGTAATGTCCCCGCCCTTGGTGCTAGCCAACAGCTCCCGATTGGAGAACGAGCCTGTGAGTAAATCGGTATGCTGTACTTTTTCTAGCTCTAAGTCTTCTGGAACCTCGCAGTTGTAAACGAAAAAGCCATCAGCACCCTTTTCTGTATCAAATCGTTCAAAGAGCACGCGCAGCCGCTTGGCGGGATTTGAAGGCTTGAAGCGCACGGTGGACTCTTGATTATCATCGTAGCCAAAGAATGCGCCTCGGTACGGAGTGAAAATGAGGCTATCCTGTACAACCACCGTCCGCTTCGGGTCATGTATTACTCGTCCAAGCAACGGAACATCCTCCAAGGGGCTATAGGCCAGCGGATAGACCTGCCCCGTATTAATGGCCTGGAAATGGGCTTTAGCGTTCGCCGTATCGGGGTGGAGAAGTTCCCCAGTAAGGTTGAACACGTGGCCACACAGCTCTTTGGATGATAAGTCAGCACGGGTAAGGAAGGTGTACAGCCTACGTTCGTAGGGCTTTAGATCGGCTATACTCTCAACCACCCTGGACCTATCGTCGATGCGATACGATACCGCCAGCGAGGGGAGTGGACGCGGCTGATTATTTAGCACCTCCACTCGCACATCGTTACGTGGGGAATCCCCCGCGAGCAACTCCGTGGTTTCAAATTTAGTGAGTTCCACTTTCCCCGCACTGTCGGGCGGCGCAATCTTTATCTCATGGATTACAATCATACACCGTGCATCCCTCGACACATGCTGGATTTCAATACTGACCACTTGCCCCAGGAAGGGGGTAAGGTCAAAGCAAAGCTTGTTAGCCCTATAGTCAATTGGAGTTGCAGCTTGGAAAATGGAATCGCCGGCAAAATCCTTCGCCAAAACCCCATTTATTAAAACCCTCACTGAGCTATTTTGCCGCAGCTTATGGTACACTTGAGTAATAGGAATGGTGAGGTGAAGCGCGCTGTAGCCGGTATTGGTCAAATCAACGCTGCACATGCTAATGCGATTCATATTGGTCTTCGTAGCAAATACGCTATCTGACCTCCAATCCGAATTTTTCTGAGTAGCCGAGGCGTATGAACCCATCAAATGGTGGCCGGTGCCCACCTTAGTCTCGGGGTATTCGGAGGGATGACTGATTTCCATGTTCTTCCCCATCTCAACTTGCACGAACTGCAAGGGGAACTGCTCAAAATGCTCTACAAAAGGAATGTTCTGCTTGGTGAGAACGAGGGGCATAGCCGCTTTTACAGCGATGCCATTGGCTCTACGCCCAACCTCCCCCGTCCCGACTCTGGTGCGTACAGTAAAAACATTGCGCGTGTCGGTGGAGAGTTTGCTGTAGGGAATAACCATGCTGGTGTCGGAGGTCGTGCCGAATAGTTCAAACGTACCCTTCTCCACATCGGCCTTCATCACCTCGTACTCCGCAGCAGCTGCTACAGAGTTCCAACGGAGCGTGATGGATCCGCCGCAGCTAGCCTCGTCCACAACAACCTTTTGAGGCACTCCTATTACGCTAAAAGGATGCAGGTTTTTCACAATGCCATTGGCCGCGGTGAGGCGTATAAATGCCGCCACGGTGGAAGGGGTGCTATTCGGCAGTTCATACTCAAACTTGTCAGCACCGACGCCCGTTGCGATAGTGCTATAGGACTCGCCCCCATCAACCGACATTTCCACCCTTACAGGGGGCTCCATACCCTTCCAACGTATATAGAACTTATCACCTGGAGCCAAAAGCTCACCGCCTAGCGGGTAGACAATGGCTGGGGCGGCCTCATCAATCCAATAAACCACCGCGTACTCTTGCCCTTGGCTCGCAATCCGAGTGGGCTTTACGGTTATCTCATAGCTGCCGGCAGCAGGGTTTTCCACCGTCACCTGCTCCATATTATTGCGACTATCCACGCCCCGCGTAGCCGGCACTTGGGGGTTTGAGGGGTCTAGCACCCACGGCAGGGTAACGCTACCGCTCTGAGCCACCTGTAAATCCAAATCGTTAATCAGAGCAGACTCCCCATAGCCATACTGCTTATTGGATACAGTATCAGACCACACCAGCATTACCCGCAGCTCCTTCGCATTGGCCGGCACCTCAATGGTATGCGACACGTCTCCCATCCCTGCCTCCAGCTTACCCTCAAAGAACCAACCCTTCTCAAGCACTTCCACAGCTTTCTCAGCATCAACTAAACCGTATCCGTACTGGTAGTCCGGGCCGACATTCCCCATGTCTCTCGCCGTATTGGCTATGACTCCACGTAGCAAGGCTGCTCGTGGCGTTGTCACGTCATTAAGCTGCCGATAGCGCTCCGTGAGCAGAGCGGCAATACCGCTCACCGCGGGGCAAGCCATTGACGACCCTGTACCCAACCCATAGGAGTTGCCTCCGCGCGTTGAATACACGTCAGTGCCTAGGGCTACTACGGTTGGGAGTAAACGCCCATCATCCATAGGACCCCAGCTGCTGTAGGCTCCCATCGATTCGTCCGCATTGAGCGCCCCGACGTAGAGCGCATTCTTGGAACGCTTGGTAGACGACCCATAAACATGGCCACAATTTTCCTCCTCCGTTGCTCTATCATTCCCTACCGAGTAGACATGCAGCAGGTGGGGGTAGAGATTAGTAATATAGTCGGTTTCCCAGCTGTTCTCCATGCCATTGTAGGAGAACCTATTATAAACATTGCAACGGCCTTTAAAGGCCACGCCGTAGGAGTTCTGCGTAATGCTGATATTAAACTGCCTTGCGGCCTCCAGCATCTTCTCGCTAACCTTCATACCGTTAGGCTGCTCCAAGAAGTTGTACGAGTAAAAATCCACTTCGGGCGCAACGCCTCTTGCCAAGGGATCAAGCACCCCTGCGCCCGCCATAGTACCAGACACATGAATCCCATGCCCCCCAGTACTCTTCACAGACATTGCGCTCTCCTGAACATGTATCCGTTTTCCGAAATCCACGTGTCGCTCCACATCTCCATCAAACACCCCCACCTTAACGCCTGCCCCTGTGAGACCTCGTCCGCCCAGGCTGGAGGGTTGAGCCAACACGTGAGAGTTCGTCATCACCCTACCACGGTAGTTGTCAAGCTGCGGCTGTATGGGTTGTGGGTTTATAGCCACCACCCACGGCTCTTCAGCTAGCTGAACCATTTGGTCGGAGGACAACTCCGCATCTACCGAGCGGAAGAGGGTGGAAATGTACCCCGCCTCAATCCCCATCCGCAGCATGACCTGCCGCACGAACCGATCGTCCACGCTAGCGTGGTAGGCGAGGCTCACTCGCACCTTGCCCTGCGATGCAACAAGGAAATCCGGCACGTTGTCCCCGACAAGGACCTGGCTAATTTTCCATCCGGGTTCAATAGCCATAACCGAACGGATCTTGCCAGACTTGAGCATACGGATGCGATCCCACGGGCGCAGCGTAGCAAAGTAGGCATTGCCGCCGAGGTAGTCATTCAAGGTGACATTGCAGCGCGACAGCTCGGCTCGCACCGCCGGGGTAGGCTGCTCGTAGAGTTGCAGCAGCACCACCTGCCGCCCATCGGGCAGGGTGCGCCCTCCGCCCCTGGTTCTGATGCCCGCAAGCTCTTTTGCATTGGCTGGGGGCACAATACGATAATCACCTATCCGCACCTCGTAGGGCTGCTGCGCCAGCAGCACATGCGGCACCACGCCCAGCAACATAGCACTCAACAACGAAACAAGAAGACACCGAAGTTGAATTTTTTCATTCATGGCAGTGAGATTTTAGCACCCATCAAAGAAAAGAGCGCTGCGATATAACATTTTTTTAACAACTAAGCAAGTACGAATGAAAACTATACAGCATGGGGGACTAGCAGGGTTACTGTTCAATAAGAGCTATGACTCGACGACTTGCTATGCCTCCACCCCACGGTAGCCCTCAAACAGAAGGTCGAATTAAAGGGAAATTGCAATGCTTTCAAGGTTCCATACCCCCCTATGGCAGAAAAAAAGGCTGCGCCAATCCCCGCTGGCGCAGCCCTTCTATATCAGCTATTCCTCAATACATCATCAATACATCGCTACGCCTCCACGCGTTTCCCCACGAAGCGGACGATAGTCCATAGCACAACTATACCCAAAATGAGCAGCAGCCACGCCGGCACTCCGAGCGATGAGAAGATAATCCACACCAGCGAAACCCCACCTACGGTTAAGGCGTACGGCATCTGGGTGCGTACGTGCTCAAGGTGGTTACAGCCCGTAGAGGTGGAACTCATAATCGTGGTATCTGAAATCGGCGAGCAGTGGTCTCCCATGACAGCCCCTGCAAGGATGCAGGAAATCACATCAAGGAGTACCGTCATACCATCGTTGTACGCGTAGCCAGCGTTGCTCGTAAGGTGCCACGTCACGGGAAGCACCAACGGGTAGAGAATAGCCATAGTACCCCACGAGGTTCCCGTGCTGAACGCTATAATTACTGCGAGCACAAACGTAAGTGCCGGCAGCAGAAGCGGCGTAACGTTCCACTCAATAAGTGCACTAGAAACGAAATCAGCCGTGTGCATGTACTTCGTCATCAAAGCCAGCGTCCACGCAAGGATTAGCACCACCGTTGCCGGAAGCATGATTTTGAAACCCACCATCATGGCCTCCATCGACTGCCTGAAGTTGAGTACCTTCTGAATGGAGGTCATCACTATGGCCACTATCGTTGAGGCAATACTGGACCACAGAAGCGCCACGTAGGAGTCTGCACCGCCCACGGTGGTCATAAGTTTAGAACCGAAAGACTTGTCAGTCGCCCAAACATCGGCACTATACCCCGTGACAACAATACCTATCACCGTGCCGATGATAAGAACCAAAATAGGCACCACGGCGTTGTACCACTTCCCTTCAATGCTCGCATCGGGTTCTATTTCGCTATCTGCATTCCGCCCCAGCGTTTCTTCGGCATACCCCTCGCCGCGACGCGCCCGCTGCTCCGCATGGAACATTGGGCCGTAATCGCGCCCGGTGAGCGCAATAAGCAGCACAAAGCACAGCATGAAAATCGGATAGAACCGGTATGGAATACTAGCGATGAACAGGGAGTACGGACTCTCATCAATCCCTATAACCTTCACCCCCTCTTCAATGTAGCTAAGCTCCGCGCCAATCCAGGTAGTAACAAGCGCCAACGCACCCACAGGCGCTGCCGTACTATCAACAATAAAGGCGAGCTTCTCCTTCGACACTCTCAGCTTCTTAGCCAGCGGGCGCATGGTGCTACCTACAACCAACGTATTGGCATAGTCGTCAAAGAAGATGCAGATGTCCATGATGAACGTCACGATTTGACCCGAACGCGGCGTCTTGGCATGCTTCGAGAGCCAGCCAACAAGTCCCTTCATGCCGCCGTTGAGCGATACAATCGCCACAGTAGCACCAATCAGCATTAAGAAGACTATCACGGAAGTATGCCCCGAATCGCTTATCGTTGTGATGACGTAGGTATCCACAATGTCAAGAATGCCCACAAAAATGGCGAGGAAGGCGTTCGCCCCATTGTAGTATGCAATAATCGCTGCGGCAACAAGGATACCGGTGAATAGCGAGCTGTACACCTCTTTGATGAGGAACGCCATCACTATTGCAACGAGCGGGGGTAGTATGCTGAGCCATAGCGGAATAGGACGCACCGGCACCGATGGCAACGACTGGGAGTCGTACACTATCTGCAGCTCCTCTTGCCCTTCAAACTTGTAGGGAACCGTCGTTACACCCTTCTCCACAATAACAGATTGTGCCTTGCCGTTGATGGAAACTACCACCGTGTCGGAAGGCACTTCAAGTCTCGCAGGGTCGGTGAATGTCAAATCACCCTCAATGTGCTGTAGAATAATCTTCGGGGTTTCTACAGTTACAGGTTCTGCCGCCCTACTGAAGGGGGCTTGCAGACCGCAGATGAGAGCCAATGCCCCCATCGCACAAACAAACCGAAATCGCTTCATAATGCTACTGCGTTAATTGGTTACACGTTAAACCATGACCCAGCCATCGCTACGCCATAAGGAATTGCAAATCGCCGCCCGGCTGCACCTCCATGGGCTCCTTCCCGTAGTGGAAAATACGCGCTGCCTTCTTGCCACGAAGCTCTACCTTGTCCCCCTTCACCTCAAGAAGACACCCCTCACGAAGCCCTACAACGTACATGAACCGATTCACCTCAATGAACTCCATTATGCGATCTTCACGGGTCTCGCCACCATGCCCCGCGGGGCTAACATCAAGGTAGTGCGGATTGATCTGGAACGGTACAAAGCTCAATGCGTTGAAATCGCGGGGCTCCGTGATGGGCATATCGTTCGTGGTGCGAATGGTAGGGCATGCCACATTGGCCCCTGCGCTCCAACCCACGTACCGCGTACCTGCGTTCACCTTTTGACGAATCGCATCAAGCAGATCGTTATTCTGCATCAGCTGGAGCAAGCGCCACGTGTTGCCGCCGCCCACCACAATAGCCTCAGCCTCCTCGATGACCTCCCGTGGATCATTGTTAGTATGTACGCCAACCACCTCTACACCAATCTCATCAAAACGCTTCTGAACCTTCTTAACGTAATCATCATGCGAGAAGGTCACTCCTGCATAGGGTACAAAAGCCACCCGCTTTACTCCCTGCAAGAATTCACCTATCTCCTTTATTGGCCACGACAAATACTCTTCGCCAGCGTTGGTCGAATTGCTAACCAGTAGTAAGTGCTCCATTTTATGCATAGCAAGATTCTATTTATTAGGTGTCAACTATTCAAACTGTGAGTGCGAAGTTAAGGAAATATTTGTACTATTTCTCACTCTTTTTGTCCTGTTCACTCTTTTTTTGATTTTTCTACGCCCAATACCCGAAACAAAACGGGAATACGTTGCGAATGACTTCCCTGTGGGTACAACACGAACCGCACACAAAGCGGAGTATATTCGTGAAGAAGACCCCTTCTTTCACCACTTCTCCTCACTTCTAGCCGATAAATTCTATCCTACTGATTACCACACACTAAGCGCACACCCCCTTCCCATCAAACCCAATTATTGCCGGCAATAATTGGGTTTGATGGGAAGGGGGTAGGGATTTGTAGGAGGGTATGGGAACGCGGAACGCTACTTGGAATCCACTTTTCCTCAACGCATTCCGCGCCACAATGCATTGCAGGGCGTGCGACAGTACCCGCCCACAGCGCAATGCCCCCCAAAAGCTTTCACAGGGGCGCAGCAGTGCGGGATATTTGTCTGCAACAGTCTCTTAAAGAAAGCTTACCTTTGCAAAACCATGCAGCATGAATGGCAAAGAGCCTACTTCGGCATAGAGAAACACTGAAACACCTCTTTTAGAGCTACAAGAAATCATCCCTCACAATGCTTGAAATCCTCATTGCCGCAGCTTCGCGCACGGAGCTTGCTGCGCTACAGATAGATACGGACTGCTACGCTTTAGGCGAAAACGCACATTTCTCCTTTCTAACGGACCGTGGGGACTGCGTTGGCGCCGTACCTACAGCTGTATCAATAATGAGAATCGCCACCTCGCAACGCTTCGACTTCGCCATAAATCTAGGGTTTTGCGGCGCACGTGATAAGTCGTTAACTATTGGCGAGAGCGTGGTGGTATCGCACGACACCTTCTTCGACTACGGTTTTGTACGCCCATCTGGATTTGAGCCGCTTCAAGCCACGCCGTTCCCTATGCACCATTGCGATTCCGACGGATGGATTGTAGCCACAGCCCCATGCCTTTTAAAATGCATCCATTCCCCGCTACGGGTGCGCCGTGGCTACACGATGGCCTTCCCCTCGCAGGGAGAACCCATTTCAGCATTCGGTAGAGCGTTTCCTAATAGCTCTGTGGAAACCATGGAGGGAGCCGCCTTCGCCTTCGCCACCTCAGAGCTAGGGATCCCAGCACTATCCATTCGTTCCGTATCGAATTACTGCGCACCAGGCGAGGCTGCACAATGGAGCATTCAGAAGGCGCAGAAGGGTGTTCATGAAGCCTTCATTGCTGCGCTAGGCATCATAAGATTATATTTAGGAAACAAGGATGAATGGTAGTGGAATTGACGCACTTAGATGGGCCTTCTCGCCCTGCCCGAACGATACGTTTATTTTTGGGGCACTAGCCCTCGGGCTGCTGCCTAGCACGGGCACGATAACACCGCGCCTAGAGGATATTGATGCGCTCAACGCCATTGCACGGCAAGGCGGCGCGGACGTAGTAAAGGTAAGCGCAGCTGCTTACCCCGCCCTTTGCGATGAGTACCAAGTGCTTCCTTGCGGTGGCGCAATGGGTGAGGGGGTAGGGCCGCTGCTGGTGCGCCGGGCAGGGCAGGGATTAGACCTAACAGACACTTCAGTTGTAGCGCACCCCGGCGCGCATACTACCGCTTTTGCGCTCTTTAGACTCTTCCACCCCGAGGTGACGCAGTTCAGAGAATTACTGTTCTCCGACATTGAGCACGCCGTGCAGCAAGGCCAAGTGACGCATGGCCTTCTCATCCACGAGGGGCGCTTCACCTACCAAAAACTCAATCTCTTTGCCGAAGAGGACATCGGAAATCGCTGGGGGAAGGAGTTTAACCTCCCCCTACCACTCGGAGTAATCCTCGTGAAACGTACACTCCCCGCAGAGGTAAAACGCACTGTGCATAAGGCCATTGAGCGGAGCATTAGCTACGCTTGGACGCACGCCGATGAGGTAATGCCCTACGTAACCGCGCACGCCCAAGAAATGGAGCCAGAGGTGCAGCGAAAACACATCAATCTCTACGTCAACGACTACTCCAAAGGCATAGGCGCAAAGGGCGAACGGGCTCTTCGCACCCTTTGGAGTGCCGTGGAGTTGACAAACAACCAGTTGGGGGAAGACCTATTCTTTAGAGGGTAACGCTCTCTTGCACTGCTGTTGCATTTATTCTATTTCTACTACCTTTGCGCCTTGAAAAATGGAAATGGGGCATGGGGAGTCGTAGCACCACTGTAGAACAGGGAGCCAAAAGGGGAATAGGCCGTAAGCCAATCGGACACCGCGGCCACGCGCACACGCACGTAGGGGAGCTTTCGCTCCGCCGTTTGCTGTGGGCATCGGCGATCAACGTGGGGTTTGCCATCATGGAATGCATCGGAGGCATATTTTCCAACAGCTTGGCACTCGTTTCCGACTCGGTACACAATTTCGCCGACGCCGCATCGATTGTAATTGCCTTCGTAGCGACACGGGTAGCCCTTAAAAAACCAACAGCCAAGTTCACCTTTGGCTTTCGACGTTTTGAAATCCTCGCGGCACTATGCAACGCCGTAGCGCTTTTAGTCATCTACGCATTCATCTTCGTTGAGGCATTCAGCCGCCTACGCAGCCAGGCGCACGTTGACAGCCGCTCGATGCTTATCATTGCGGGAATCGGGATGGCGGCGAAATTCATTTCCATGCTAATCCTACGCCGTCCCTCGCATGGCAACCTTAACGTACGTGCCGCCTACCTGCACCTACTCGCCGACCTGCTCTCCTCGTTGGCCGTAATTCTAGGGGGCTTTGCTATTCAGCTGTGGCACGTCGCATGGGTAGACTCTATCGTTTCTTGCTGCGTAGGAATCTACATCCTGCTGAATACTTGGCCTATCGTGAGGGAATGCGTGCGCATCCTCATGCAGGCCGCGCCGCGGGGTGTCAACGTAGAGGAAATCATTAGCTTTGTGGAGCAACGTGACGGTATAGAGAGGGTGCAGCAGGCGCACGTGTGGCAGCTCGCCGAGGAGGAAATCTACTTTTCGGCCCGCGTAGTGCCGTCCCCTTCGTTTGAACTTAGTAAAGCCCTGATAGTGGCGAAACAGGCGGAGAACGCAATACGACAACGATTCAACGTGCAGCACGCACTGCTGGCCTTAGATCCGCTAGATAGGAACTTTACGATTAATCCAACCAATGGAGATGAATGACCCGAAAATTTTCACATCTGTAGCGACGCCACCGTTGCCCCATATGCAGCATGGGGGGTCATTCGTTATGATAGGGTCGTGCTTCGCCGCCGAGATGGGGAGTAGACTCCAGCAACAGGGAGAAAAGGTAGTAGTAAATCCGTTAGGTACGCTTTTTAATCCCCTCTCGATAGCCATGGTAATCCATGATGCTCTACGGGAAGAATCTGCAAGGCGGGAACGGTTTGTAGTACGGAATGGGAGGTGGGTGTCATTCGATTGCCACAGCGATGTGTGCGGGGAAAGCCGAGAGGAGCTGCGGAGAAAGATTGCGGAGGGACATAAGACGCTGCGAGAAAGCATACGCCAGGCGGGCATGGTGGTGGTAACCTTTGGCACGGCACTGCTCTTTCGAAGGAATGGAGAGGTGGTGGCAAATTGCCACAAACAACCCTCCAAGGAGTTTGAGGAAAGTTTTGCCACAGTCGGGGAGATTGTGGAAACCTGGCATGGAGTGCTGGGTGAGGTTCGTGAAATAAATCCCAACGTTGAGATAGTGCTAACGGTTAGCCCCGTGCGGCACCTGCTCTCCGGGGTGCACCGTAACGCCGTGAGCAAAGCCTTACTGCTCGAGGCGACAAGGCGAATAATCAACGAAAATGCACGCTGCCACTACTTCCCTGCGTTTGAGATTGTACTCGACGAGCTGCGTGACTACCGTTTCTTTAGTGACGACTTGGCACACCCATCGCCCCTGACGGTAAGCATTGTGACGGAACGATTCTGGCATGCGATAGGGGGCAACGTGGCATTGGCGGAAAGGAATGAACGAAAGGAGGACGGGGGCTTCGTTCCCATCCTCTCCTCGCCCCGATTAGCCTCAACTGTGCAAGTACCCAGAATGCCCAGCCTAGCGGTTTCGCAGGAGATACTTTGCGTGGGCGGTGCTTTCGCCAGCACGCTTGCCACCCTGCTTTCCCAATGCGGCCTCTACGCCTCGTCCGCCTCCCCTCAACGACTCTCACCAATCGGGGGGAACTCGCCATACATAATCCTTTGCGTAGAAGCGGATGAGACTCCAAACATGATCGTGGAAACCATCTCCTCCGTGCGTAGCGGCATTCTCATGGTCTCCCCCACGCGGCGGGCTGCCACCCCCTCGGAAAGTTCTGCCTACAGCCATGCCAAAGTGCTCTTGGAGGCACATCGTCTCCTCTCAACCAACCAACACCTCTCCTATTTCCCTTCCTACGAGATTCTCCACGATGAGCTGCGGGACTACCGATACTACGCCAACGACCTCCTCTCGCCCTCTCCGCTTGCGCTTAGAATTATTACAGGACGACTTGTGAGCTCCATAGTGGATGCAGCGGGTCTCAAAATACTCCAACGCTACGAAGCTCTACAGCAAACGCGAGCGCACCGCCCCAGCGACCCGAACGCCCCTGCATACCTCAGCCTGCTCCAAAAGCTTAGGGCCGAGGCGAATGCCTTAGCTCCATTGCTACACCCAGCGATACGGTCTAAAATAGTTTTTTAGAGGGAAGCGCAACGAACTCCTTCAGGTAGAGCGGCTCAAGGTAGGCGAGCGATGCAAACTCCTCCCGCTTGTATCGTTGCAACGCCAGTGGCAGCAGAGCCCCCGCCGTGAGCTCTACCCCCGGCAAGAAATGATACTCCAACGCCTCAAGGTACGCACTCCCCTTCTGTGCACCGGGCCCCCCGAAAAGAGCCGGGGCAAACTCTGCAAAGAAAGGGCGAGTCTCCCCATCAAAAATCCTTGGAGAAGGATCTCCCAACGGGCTAAGCGTCAGGGAGTAGGGCTGCGTATAGACCTCCATGCGGCGGGCGTCTATCATGGGTAGCAATGCCTTGGGCGACACGCCATCCGGAATGCGCTGCGCCATCTCAGATGCCAACGCCTCCAGCGTAGGCACCGCTATAATCGGGCATCCGATGGCGTACGCCATCCCCTTGGCTGTGGCAAGCCCTATACGTAGGCTCGTATAGGACCCTGGCCCTGCGCTCACCGCAACCGCTTTGATCTCTTTGGCCGATACTCCAGCCGCCTGTAGTACAGATTCTACGAGCAGCGTTAGCACCGCAGAGTGATCCCGCACCTCGCCATCTGTCGCCACATAACAGTCTACACCCTTCGCGAATGCCACCTCGCACCGCTCGCCGCTTGACTCAATGGCCAAGAGCTCTGGGTAGCTCTCCGTTAGGGTCTGCCTTTGCACCGCTATTGGGCTACTCATCGTCTTTTGCTTTTGCTTGCGTTGCGCTAACCCTATCGCCGTTAGAAAGCGTCTTGGAGATGGCAGAATAGGGGGAGGAGATCACCTTTACCGAGTCCTTTAACCCCTCCACAATCTGTATGTACTCTCTGTCTTGAATACCCGTACGCACGTTTAGCATGCTCGCCGTATCATTGTTTACCGTAAAGACGACCTCCTGCCGCTGTAGCTTCTTGTTCTTATCGTTTCCCCGCCATAGGGTGACGCACTCAATGGGCACAGCCAATGCGCTGTCGGCGCGCTGCGTCTGAATATCTACAGATACCGACATGCCCGGCTTGAAGGGGCTGTCGCCCGCCCCCTTCACGAGGTAGCTATAGCTTTCGGGTAAAAGGCGTATGCGCACCTCAAAGCTCGTCACCTGATCCTTGGACGCTGCGTCAATGGCCGTATTGGCGATGTGCGTCACAAGACCTCGGAAAGTCGTGTCGGGGTAGCTATCAATATGCACAACAGCTGTGTCGGCGAGATGTACCCCCACAATGTCGCTCTCCGATACCTCAACCCACGCCTCCATGCGCTCCATATTGGCTAGGCGCATGAGCTCCGTACCAGCCATCTGCGCCGTGCCCACCACCCTCTCGCCGAGCTCCACGCTAAGACGGGACACGGTAGCCGTGAGCGGGGCATATATGGTTGTCTTCAAAAGGTTTTGGTCGGCTTCTTGGAGCGAAGCCTCAGCACTGGCCACAGAGTAGCGTGCGCCTTTCAATTGACTCTCAGCTACCTGAAATTCCGTCCGTGCACGCTCAAAGTCTGCTGACGACACCGCGCTGTCCTTATACAGCTTCTCCATGCGCTCAAAGTTGAGCTTTTGCTGTAGATAGTTCGCGTTGGCCTGCGCCGCCTGCGCCCTCGCTGACTGCACAGAGGCCCCCGCTCGTTCACGGTAACTAATGTAGCTATCGGGCTTTATACGGCACAAAAGATCGCCCTTCTTCACCGACTGCCCCTCCACAACGGGCAACTCCGTAATCTCCCCCGACACCTCAGGGCTAATCTTCACCACCACCTCGGGGCGTATACGCCCATTAGCCGTGATGGTTTGCACAATGGTACGCCGCTGCGGGATTACGTACTCTACGCTTGCCCCCTTCCTCCTTTTATTACCAGATAAAATCTTAGAAACGGCAATCAACACGACTAATACACCAACGCTAATGCCAATAATAACCCAACTCTTTTTCTTCATTGCCATGCCAATATTCCAAGTCTTTTCTTAGTCGTACGCTACGCTCTACTAAATACCCTCGTTTACAGCTCTATAGGCACTCCTCTATATATATCCAAAACGAGTAGTTTTAGCATGTACACATACCGACTCTGCAGGAGCGTTGTCTCTGCCACGTTTAGTTTGCTTCGCGTCTGCGTGTACTCATAGCTACTTATAGCTCCCAGCTCCCGTTTCTTCTCTGCCCACTGGGCCGCTAGGCGGAGCGCCTCCACGTTGCTCTTAGCCGACTGATACTGCTTGTAGGCAGACTGCGCATCATTCCACGACCGCTGCACTAAGTTGTACAGCTCCTGGCTTGCGCGCTGCGTGGCCACATCGCTTTTCATCGCGCTTATCCTCGCCTGCTGCACACGCCCATGCGTTGCCAACCCATCAAAAATGGGGATACGCAGCGAGAGGCCAACGTACACGCTCGAATTGTTTTTCAACTGATCGCTGTAGCTATCCGAAGGCATATGCTGATTCTCCTGGAGGAACTTGCGAGCCCCAGTGCCGTAGCCCGCATTAAGCGATAGGCTTGGCATGTAGCCCGCCTGCGCAATGCGTACGCCCCGCTCCGCCTGCTGGTATGAGAGCCTAGCGGCCCGCAGGGTAGGATAGTCGCGCGCAGCCTCCTCAAAGAGACCATCCGTAGTGTAGGCAGGCAACAGCGGTACATCTCCATCAACGCTGTACGGAGCCACGATCTGTATAGAGTCGCCCTCATGGTAGTTCATGAGCTGCATGAGTACCACGTTGGCTGCACATGCCCCATTCTGTGCCTCTAGCAACGCCTGCTGCTCCGTGGTGAGCTGTGACTGCATGTCAAGCACATCGCCCATCGTCACCTGCCCTGCCGCTTGCCGCGTTTTCGCCAACTGCACCTGCTTTTCCAAAGCCTCTACCTGGTAGCGACGAGCCGCTATAAGGTCTTGCTGGTACAGTAAATCAAGGAACGCTTGCACCACACGCAACGTGAGCATCTGCTCCGCCGCAAGCTGCTGGGCCTCGGCTGCCTGCAGCCCAAGCTGGGAACGTTTAATCTCATGGATCCTCGCTAACCCCTCAAAAAGAGATAGATTTGCCGAAACGTTTAAGTTAATTGACTGTAGGTCGTTGGACACGGTATTACTACCGTAATCTATAGCCCGTCCAAAGTTCAAATCGTACGATGCACCCGCGCTGAACGTTGGAGACAATGTCCACCAGGCGCTATTAAGCTGCGCCTTCGCCGACCGGTACGTAAGCTCCGCCTCTGCGGCATCTAGGCTATGCTCCTTGGCTTGCGCCACGCACGCAGCCATCGTCCACTGGCGCACGGCTGCCATAGAGTCCTGCTGCGCTATACCCTCCCCGCTACCCACGAATAGCCACAAAAATGCGACCAGCGCAGAGTAAAGAAATTGAAATGTTCGCATCCTATCCTTTCCTACGCCGCAAAGGTAATAAATTTTGTTGATGGCTACTCTTCCACTACGCTAGTTACATTGGCATATCGCTTGCCGGGCATCATGGTCGGGACGATACTCCATTTGCAGCGTCACGTGGGTAATACCATACTGCCCATGAAGCCCTTGCGTCAGCTTTTCCAACAGCAAAGCCGACTCGCTGGTACGCATATCTCGATCCAACTCAATATGCGCCTCAATGTGCAACGCCTCATCCGTAAGCCGCCATAAATGGATATGGTGCGCACAGGCGACCCCCTCTACGCCATTGAGGTAATCTTGAATTTGGTACACATCAAGCTCCGGCGGCACCGCCTGCATGAGGATCTCTGTGGTCTCCCGCACTATGCCCCACGTCTGCCATATGATGTAAGCTCCTACAAGCACCGTGATCAATGGATCTATCCAAAACCATTCCCCATACAGCATAGCGATACCTCCAGCAATAACCGCCACGGATGAGAGTGTATCGCCGAGAAGATGCATGTAGGCTGCTCGCACGTTGAGATTATGTTGACGTGAAGAGTGCAGAATTACCATCGCCACCACGTTGGCCAGCAGACCCGCCAGCGCAACGATGAGCATCAGCTTACTATTTATGACCTCAGGATTCCTCAACCGCCTAAAGGCCTCTACGAAAAGGTAAAGGCAAATGGCAATGAGCACCACGGCGTTGAACAACGCTGCGAGTATTTCCGCGCGGCGATACCCGAAGGTATGCCGTGCGTTAGGCTTACGCCGCCCAAGCCGATTGGCAATGTAGGCTATGAAAATTGAGGTGGCATCGGTGAGGTTATGCACCGCATCGGAGATAAGCGAGAGGCTGTTGGAGAGCAGTCCCCCGATTATTTCTAGTAGGGCAAAACCAAAGTTGACTATAGATGCCCAAAAAAGCCGTGGCCCTGAGAGCTCACCATGGCCATGGTGATGCCCATGGTGATGGCCCATAGCGTGGTGCGCCTTCGACTCATTACCGGCAGAACTACACCCAGAATGCGCATGCTGCGCACAGTGACCCTCCTCTACCTCGCCCTGATGGCTACCTTCTTCATGAAGGCCTTCAATTCTACTATCCATTGCTATCCTCCTTTACTTTCCCTCTTTTAGACTCCTTTTTCTAGGGTGCAAAGGTAAACATTTCTCTCATATTGTTGCAATAACGATGCTCTTGCAACAATATTTCAAAAAGCCAGCGCGAAATTCACCCTCCTCTTGCCTACTTTTTTATCCTGTCTAGTAGCAGAATTCGTAGGGCCAGCCGCCAAGACATTATTGAGTATCTAAAACGCATTTGTAAATATTTTTCATCTATAGATAAAATACCTACCTTTGTAGGGAACTAATGGGGCATCTCCCCATGCCAGGACATGGGGGATGCCTAGTGCTGAAGTAAAACACTCTAAATCGTAATGCTATGGTAAAGCAGTTGGATTCTCTCTTCTCAGAGAGCGCGGGCAGAATGAAACGCTCCGCGATACGTGAACTTTTGAAGCTCATTCAGGACCCCGACATCATCTCCTTCGCTGGCGGTCTACCCGCACCCGAATGCTTCCCAGTGTCGGAGCTAAAGGAAATCATCAATGAGATGATGGACAAAGAGGCCACCGTAGCACTACAGTATGGAGCCACCGAGGGCGATATGTTACTACGTAAGCAGTTGGTGCAGCGATACAAGAACCAGGGCCTCAAGCTGGAACTGGATAACCTAATCATTACCACCGCCTCGCAGCAAGCCCTTGACCTGCTCCCCAAAATCTTTGTCAATCCGGGCGATAAGGTAATTTGCGGCCTTCCTTCGTACCTAGGTGCTCTCCAGGCCTTCACGAACTACGGGGCAGACATGGTGGGTATTCCGCTTGACGACAAGGGTATGCGCGCTGACCTCCTCGACAAGAAGCTCGCGGAACTCCAGGCTAAGGGCGAACGCGCCAAGTTCATCTACGTCATTCCCGATTTCCAAAACCCTGCGGGGGTTACCATGCCCGAGGCGCGTCGTAAGGAAATCATCGCCGTGGCGCAGAAGTACGACGTGCTTATCCTAGAGGACAGCCCATACCGTGAAATCCGTTTCGCCGGCACTCCGCAGCCTACCATCTACCAGCTAGCCGACGAGGGGCGCGTGGTACTCCTTGGCACCTTCTCAAAAACCTTCGCCCCTGGCTTCCGTATCGGTTGGATCATAGCCGACCCGAAGATCGTGGACAAGGTGGTGATGGCCAAGCAGGCCACGGATCTCTGCACACCGCCGTTCGTGCAGCGCATCGCCGCACGCTATATGGAAGAGGGACTCTACGATAAAAAACTCAAGGGCATCATTGAGAACTACCGTGAAAAGCGTGAGGTAATGATAAACTCCTTCAAAAAGTACATGCCTGAAGGGGTAACGTGGACAGAGCCAGAGGGCGGCCTTTTCCTTCTGATCACCCTGCCCGAGTACATGGACGCAGAGGAGCTGTTCAAGATTGCCATTAAGGAGAAGGTGGCATTTGTACTCGGCTCAGCGTTCTTCTGCGATGGTGGCGGTAAGAATACGTTACGTTGCAATTTCTCTTACATGTCAAAAGAGAAAAACGAAGAGGGCGTAAAGCGGTTGGCAAATGCCATCAAAAAGCTAATGAAGTAGTTAGCTAACGAACAGAACCTGCTAGGGGGCGCAGAGTAGTTACTCTGCGCCCCCTTCGTGTTTTCAGCGCTTAACAGGGAACACTAAAAATAGCATGAAAATATCTACCTTAGCACAAACATTTTATCTCATAGCACCCATGAATAGCTACAAACGAAACTCCCTCCCCCATACCTACTTAATAGTACTTATCGCATCTCTTCTCCTCCTCTCACACAACTCATTACAGGGCCAAACGAGGCAGCCGAGGCCAGTCAAAAACGTCATCCTAATGATTTCCGACGGCACCTCTCTCTCCACCGTCTCGCTAGCACGGTGGTACCAACGTATGCTACTCCCCGACTCGCTCCACCTCGCCATTGACTCCTACACCGGGGCTACCGTTATCACCTTCTGCTCTAACGCTCCCACCGGCGACTCCGCGCCTACCGCCAGCTGCTACCTCACCGGCATGCCCACCATCACCGGCTTCATCGGAACATACCCCTACGACGATGGGCCCAACAACCTCGTACCCGTAGACCCAGCCCTCGCCTACTCTCCGCTCGCCACGCTCTTTGAGGCGGCACGCCTAGAGCAAGGCAAAAGCACCGGCATCGTGGTTACCTGTCAATACCCTCACGCCACGCCCGCCAACTGCGCCGCGCACCACGAAAGCCGTAGCAACTACCCACTCCTCGCGAAGCAGATGGCGCACAATGATATCGATGTGCTCATCGGGGGCGGCACGAAGTATCTCACCGAAGAGGATAGCCTCTTCTTGGTGAGTAAGGGCTACACCATCCTCTTTGACGATGTCAAGGCCCTTCGCAGCGACAAGAGCCAAAAGCTATGGAGCCTCTTTAATCCCAAGGCTCTCCCCTACGAGATTGACCGTGATGCTGCCAAATTCCCATCCCTAGCAGAGTCCACCCGCATTGCCATCGAAAAGCTTAACCAAAACTCTAAGGGCTTTGCACTGATGGTGGAGGGTAGCAAGGTCGATTGGGCTGCCCACGCCAACGACCCTGCTGCAATGGCTAAGGAGTTCCTTGCCTTTGACGAAGCGTGCAAAGTAGCGTTAAATTTTGCGAAGCAGAACGGCGAAACAGCCGTTGTTATCACCGCAGACCACTGCACAGGCGGCGTGGCCATCGGAAGCAACGCCTGGCCCCGCTACGATGAGTACCCCGCCAGCGAACTCTTCGGGCAGCTAATGCGATACCGCAGCTCCGCGGAAGCCCTCGCCAAGAAAATTAAGAAGACGCGACCCGAGTCCCTCGATACCCTCTTTCAGACCGAATGCGGGTTTTCGCTTAGCGATAGCGAGCGGAACATGCTCTACAACAGTCAGCACTACCCTCTAAGCCCAATAACAAAGGAAAACCGTGACAACAGCAGCTTCCTACCCCACGACGGCTCGCTGGAATACCTTGTAGCAACCATCCTGAACGGCCGTACCCCCATAGCGTTCTCCACACACGGCCACACTGCGGAAGAGGTTTGGGCCGCCTTCTACCACCCGCAGGGCGATACGCCTCGAGGTGTAATCTACAACACGGAGCTGCACCGCTACATGGCATCCCTCCTCGGCTACCCGCAGGGATTGAAAAGCGTCACCGAGAAATATTTCGCCCCACACACTGCGGTATTCCCTAAAGCCTCCTTCACCATTGACACCACGAGCAACCCCTCCACCCCCACGCTCACGGTGAAGCGCGGCAGGGCTAAGATTATAGCCTACGCCAACACCAATCGCATCGTGGTCAACGGCGTGGGGCGCGACATCCCGTCCCTAATCGTCTACTCCGCCCCCACAAAAACCTTTTTCTTACCGAAAAGCCTAGCAGATTTAGCTAAATAGCGGCTATAGCCCTACATTAAAAATTCCATTCAAGCTCCAGGGCCCCCACGGCCGTGGCCCTAGCTTGTCGCCCCACGGCGAGTAGCCAACGCTTGCGCCCAACGTAATCTTAAACCCGAAACGAAAGAGGTAAAGGTCGCTCACTAGGTCTAAAAACAACGCTCTTTTCAGCTGCTCTACCCCTTTGAGGTCTGAGTAGAGGGCGCAGGAAAACGCCGCGTTGACGTATACCCTCTGCATGTAGAGCCACCCCCGCAAACTCCAATCGGGGTACCCTAGCGGCAGCGTGTAGTCTACCGCTGCGCTCCACCCCTCCGTGGTCTGCAGCTCTGCTGTAGGGAACCCAAGTGCCAACCCTCGAATGGGCATGCTAAAGACAGCTGCTCGCAGCGCCTTGAACGACTTTGCTGCAAAACCCGACAAGCGCAACGAGTGGTTCACGTAGAAACCTGGCAGATAAAGGGTGCCACGGGCCTCCGCCAAAGTCCCTGTCAACCTGGCGGGCCGTACCATATTCCTCCCATTGACATGCAACCTAACTCCGCAGAAGGGGTATAAGTCGCACGGCGCAAGCTCCTGCAGGACCGAAAGGGAGACTCCATACCCCACGTTGACGATTCCCCTTACGATCTCGCCCGGCACACCCATCCCCACGGCATTGTTGCTGTAGTCCACCGAAAGCTTCGGCAAAAGGCCAAGGAAAACTGCGCCGCTCCTGAAGTTAAGCGGCACGCTCGCTGCTAGCGACACCGCTACGCTGTGGGGTTCCAAAAGCACCGTGTCGGCGTATATAGTGCGCCGAAAATTACCTCCATACGTGGCGTTCAGGCTTAGCGCAGGCCACAAGCCCTGCCACAGCGCCGTAAGCGATGCCCCATGGTGCTCCTTGTAGAAGTATCCCATTGAAAAGGCAAGCGTCCCCGTAGTGTTTTGCGAGGTAACGGCTGCGCCCCAGCGTATATCTTCCAACCCATTCAAGCCCCCAAAGGGGTTGAAATAGAAGGGGGTCCAGCTGTGAATTCGCACCGCATGCCGCAGCGGACTGTATCGTTTAGAGGGGAAGAGGGTATCGCTCGCCGCGGGCAACTCCGCCCCGTTTGGCAGCTCCTGCGCTAGAGGGAAAAGCGATTGCGCCTGAGGCAATGCTGCGCAGGGGCGTAAATCAAAAGCCGTTGTTCGCCTTGCCCTGTACCCATTGATGGTGAATTCGCTGTAGCTCAATCCTCCCTCGCCATCGGTACTTAAATCGTCCACCCCATGGTTTCGCATTGCCACACGAAAAAGGGCCTTCGTTTCGCCGCGCTTCGCCCTAAGGGCGTAGAAGGGTTGCTGCCGCCCATTGTGGCTCGCCGTAAAGAAAAAGCCGCTGTCGCCCGCCGGCGTAAGGCTTCCGATGTCCAGCGCGGCCGATGCTATCAGCGTGTCTACCCTCGCGCTATGCCAATCGTACGCCAGCACGTACGCCCCCTTTGCTGTCACCCCTCGCACCAAAATCTCATCGGGACTATTCCCCTTCGACAGCTCCCGTAGCTCAATAGGCTGCGATAGCCGCGCCGTATCGAGCGCACTCCCATCGGAGAGCCGAAAGCGCACCACACGGTTGACCCCATTCTCCGCAAGGCTTATCGCCGCAAACGTACTATCCCCCGCCAGGGGCACTGGGGAGAGAAGTCGCTGCCGATGCGTTATCCGCTCCCGCATTCCACTTGATAGCCTATAGGCGTACACTTCACCCCACACCACATCTCCCCAGCGGGGGTGGCGCACTGCCTCCACCCACAGCGCAACCGAATCCCCATAGCGTGCCGCCCCCATCTTCGCGCCAGGCCGGAATAGCACCTTCCGCTCGCCCGTGCTATTATCAACGCGCTCAAATCTTAGTGTATAGTTCAAGTCGCTTACCCATTGGAAATGGAAACGCCCCACGCCCGGCCTCCACGGCTCCCGCTCCGAGCGATATGCGCCCCGCGCAATCGGCGCAGGGCGTTCGCCCGACTCCGTGCGTGCAATGAATATGGAGTCTGCCTCGTCCATGGCATCCCAAAAAAGCGTAAGGGGCGTACCTTTGGTGTACCTCTTCAACGCAAAATGGACCGGGTTAATCAGGATTGGGTACTTCACGCTATACTCCATCACCCTCGGCCACAGCTGCTCCCCGTAGCGCGCCACGGTTGACTCAATCATCATCGTGCCGTAGCTATAATGGTTCGGAGCTTTATACCGCAATGAGCCTAAACGGTACTGGTCGTAGCTAAGCGCCTGCCCATCGAGTAGATCCGCACGGTACGACTGCAAATGCGCCGCGCTATGCGCCCTACCAAAGATGGAGTACTTGCTCTCGCTATGGATGGCATCGCCCTCAAAGTACCAATTCGCTGGTAGCAACGCCCCGATACCAACATTCTGCTGCCCTAGCAAGTAGTACAGCGCGCGTATAACCTTTCGATCCAACGCCTCCATCTGCGCGTAGTGACGTATCTCATGCACCATGAGCTGCTGTAGCCACGGCACTGGCGTACGTTCTTCGCCCCCCGTGAGTGGGTATAGCTCCATGCGTGAGGGAGTCCAGGCCACCATGCCGTTAGGAACCACCGTCTGCCCCCACATGACAATCGGGAACGGCCGCCCCCGCTGCGGAGAGAATGCCGTTATCTCCCTATAAAATGCCCCCCATCTCGCCACCTCCCGAGCCAACGAGTCCTGCCCAGCCCTAAATATTACCCGCAGGGGATCCACTGCTATCTGTCGCCGAGAAAACGACATAGGTTCATGGTTCTCCAGCAAATACTGCGCACGCAGCGGAGCTACCGCCGCAACGCTCAACAGCAAAACCGCAACGACGAGCCTACGCTTCACCGCCACGCCCCCTTTTACTCAGAACCTGCTCCGCCAACAGGACATCCTCCCGCCGCGTCACCTTGAAATTTTCCACCTCGCCCTCAACGCACGCCACTTCCACCCCGGAAACAAAGGTTGAAACCACCGTGGCATCATCGTCCCAGCTCCCAGCCCCCCGGCGGAAAGCCTCTCCGTATGCCCTCCGCAGCACGCCCAGCCGGAAGGCCTGCGGCGTTTGCACGAGTCTATACGCATCACGGGGCCGTCGCGCCGCGCACGTCCCACTATTCTGCACCTCAACGATTGCATCTGTAGACCTTACCACTGGCAGTGCCGCCTTGAAGCGATTGAGTGCCTCCAGCATCCGCCAAGCCAAGGCTTCCGTCATCAAAGGCCGGGCGGCATCATGGATTAGCACCCCCGTGGTATCTTCATAAATTCCTAACGACTCTACTGCTCTATAGGACGACTCCGACCGCGACTCCCCTCCCTCCACCATCTCCACGCACGAGTCAAGCCCCGCCGTCTCCACCATCTCGCCCAACCGCCCGAACTCCTCCCGCCGAGCCACGAGCACCAATGCGTCGAATGCCTTCATCGCGTCGAAGGTCAACGCCGAATGCATCACTATCGGAACGCCCTGCAGCTCCACATACTGTTTCGGTATATCTCCCCCGAAGCGCTGCCCTACCCCTCCCGCCAAAATCACAGCCACACTCTTCTCCGCTGCTCCCATAGCCGTCTCCTTACTCTTTACGCCTTAACCGCGCTGTCCCCTTCCTAATGCCTACCATAACGAACTCCCGTGTGCGGGGTTGCAATGCTACTGCCCCGCCACCAAAGATACAAACAAATAGCCCTCCCCGCAGCAGGAACTGCAACCACGCCGCCTGGCACTCCACCTGCAGCGCAACCGCCACCCCCAGCGCAAGCAGCAGCCCAGTGCTAACGAGATGGGGGGCCAATTGCGCCCAAAGCATGTGCCTACGCATAAGCCATACGTAGTAGCACTGCGCCAAGAACTCCGGCACGGCGTAGGCTACCGCCGCCCCCATGGCGCCATACTTAGGAATGAGCCACGCATAGCCCGCCACGCTCACCACGCACGCTGCCGCAATGCCCGCCACCACCTGCCGCTCCTTCCCTACCGCCAATGCGGCAAAGTAAATTCCCATGCCGCTTATCGTGAGTGGCAAAGCCGCCACCATGAGCACCCTCTCCGACCCGCTGAAACTGTCGCCCAGCAAAAAGCCACACGTCTGCGTTGCCGTCACCACCATGCCCCCTGCGAGCAGCACCCCCAACAGCAACCCAAAATGCGAAAGTTCATAGAGTGCTTTACGGTACGCACCGCCATCCCCGCCCTTCCACAAACTGGATAGCCGTGGCAGCATGACGTTCCCCGCGACACCCACGATTGACGACCCCACCTTAAACAGCCGCATCGGGTAATCGTAGAGCGCCACCTCCTGCTTGGTGGTAAGGTATCCCAGCAACAGGCGATCAACGCTCGTGGTGATAATCACGAATAGAGATGGTAGGAAGAGCCAGAACGACTCCCGTACAATACTCTTAACCGATGCCCACACCGGGGCAATCTTTGCAAGAAGCCCATGCCTTCGCAGCCCCAGCCAAAAGAATAGATTGCTAGCGAGCAGCGTTCCTTGCTGCACAAGGATGTACGGGCCCAAATCCTCACCGCTGCGCACGAAGATGAAAATGAGCGCAGCCCCCACGGCACGCATGAGAAAGGTGCGAATGGCCACCGCATCGTAGCGCTCGAGCCCCCCGTAGAGCCACGAAATATCCGTTGCGTACCCCAGCACGGTGAGGTTAAACATCAGGTAGTACCCCACATTGCCATCCCGCTGCGCCAACGCCCAGGCATTATACAGCACCAGCGCAATGGCGCTGAAGAAAGCCTGATACGCATAGCACTCGCTGAACGCCCGCTGCAGCGTGGTCCTATCGCTGCGCGCCTGCGCCACGCGACGTATTCCGTAGATGTGTATACCCAGCTGCCCCAGCATGGCGCAGTACATCGCCGCCGCAAGGCCAAAGGAGCTAATTCCCAGCCGCTCGCTCCCCAGCACGCCCGTCACGTAGGGCATCACGAGCAGCCCCAGCAGAATGTTGGAGACCTGCATGAGCGACAGGTAGATGGCATTCTTTAGCACCCGCATACCTCAACCCTCGCCCTTTACTCGCTGCGCTGCCTACTCCGCGCCCTGCGAGAGTAGATAGCTTTTAATGAAATCGTCAAGCCCGCCGTTGAGCACCGCGTCCACGTCCGACGTCTCTAGCCCCGTGCGCAAATCCTTCACCAGCTTGTAGGGATGCAGCACGTAGTTGCGAATCTGCGACCCCCACTCTATCTTCTTCTTCGCCCCTTCTATCTTCGCCTTCTCCTCTTCCCTTTTGCGCAACTCAAGCTCGTAGAGATGCGATTTCAGGATACGCATGGCATTCTCCCGATTGGCGCTCTGCGAACGCGTCTCCGTGTTCTCCACCACAATCCCCGTGGGGATATGGTAGAGCCGCACGCCGGTCTCCACTTTATTAACATTCTGCCCCCCCGCGCCCGACGAACGGTAGGTATCCCACTTTATATCGGCCGGCGACACCGTAATTTCAATGCTATCGTCAATGGCTGGTATCACGAACACCGAGGCGAACGACGTATGCCGCCGGGCATTGGAGTCGAACGGCGATATGCGCACCAACCGATGCACCCCATTCTCCCCCTTGAGATACCCATAGGCCGAGTCGCCCTCTATCTCCATCGTTACCGATTTTATTCCAGCCTCATCGCCCTCCTGCAAATCGGCCATTCGGCACGTGTAGCCGTGCTCATCCGCCCACATTTGGTACATCCGCAGCAGCATGGAAGCCCAGTCCATGCTCTCAGTGCCCCCCGCGCCAGAATTTATCTTGAGTATAGCCCCGAGCGTGTCCTCTTCTCGCGACAGCATTTTGCGCAGTTCTAGCGAATCAAGCGCCGCGGTGTAGCCCTCGTAAGCGCTTGCTAGCTCCTTCTCGCTGGCATCACCGCCGTGCGCCATCTCCCACGTCAGCTCCAGCTCCTCAAAGAGTTCGGCCACATGGTCAAAAGCCTTTACCCATCCCTTCAGCCGCGCCGTGACGCGCAAATGCTTTTCCGCCGCATCGCTATCGTTCCAAAAACCCGCCTCAGCCGCCTCTGCCTCCCGCGCCGCTATCGCGGCTCGTTTTCCATCGATGTCAAAGATACCTCCCCAGCGCCTTCTGCCGCTGCGCAAGCTCCTGCATCTGCTCCTGCGTTACCTGCATCTATCGTTTTCCTTACCTTTAATCCGCAGCAAATATAGCGAAAAGCTCAGCAATCGCAGCTGCGCCCCCGCGCCAATCGGTCCCACCGCTTTTCCCCGCCACCTACGCATGTCCTCAGCTCCGATCGGCGCTTGGCGCGCACTCAGAACAGCGCGGAGAGACGCACTGCCCCGCTATGCGCAGCGCATGCTCCTCTCCGAAAAAGAATCACACCCCTCCCGCACCGCTACTCATCCAGCACGCCCACAAAAACGGCGTTGTCTAGCGTCTTGTGATAGAGGATGTAAAGGAACGGTCTGTCCGCCCTGAACGGTATCGCTTCGGGCGGCAGCGATGCCCGCATCATGACAATCCCCGTTGCCGCAGCCGCCTCGGTTTTCTGCTCATCCACCGTGAAGCGCACCGCCTGGATCACATCGCCGATCCGCTCCCCTGCAAACTCCTTCCCCATCCCCGAAAAATCTGCGGCATCGCTAAAGCATTTCCCGAGACCTAGCTGCGATAGCAAGGTGATTAAGTGCATGGTACTTTTCCTATCGTAGCGCGGCAAAAATATCTTCACCTGATCGTACTCCATCTTGCTGTAGAGTTCCGACAGCGCGCCCGCATCAATCGCCCCCCAATTGGTTTCCCGCGCAGACGTGCGCGGCAACACCACCAGCATTCGGTAGTCCAAATCCTTGTACTCCAATTCTACCATCTGCATCTGCCCATTCTCAGCGTAGCGGAACTGCCCCTCCTGCTGCATGAGCTGCACATCGTAATCACCGTTCGTGGCATGGAACTTCGCCTTGTGCGTGGCGCTCTTCGGGAAGGGGCGCGCCCACTCGCCGCGAAAATAGAGCGCATTGGTTAGCACCACTGAGGCCTGCGCAATGTCGCCCGCCTCCACCAATTTTTCAATCAGCCCCTTGGTGTTCTCCTTCACCCATCCATTGATTATATCAGCCGACAGCGCGGGTTTCAACCGCAGCTGCAGCTCCCGCGCCGTTGCGCCGTGCTGCTCCTTGAGCGTCCCAACGTATTGGGCGGAAAGCGGTTTTCCCGCGTCGCTCCATAGGGCATTCGCGGCTAGCAATGCACGATCATCGCCCTTTCCACGCCCCAGCGCACGGTTTGCCAGCACCAACGGATTGCTCAAAAAAGCATCCAACTCTCGCCTCGTGGCGCCCCGCGCACCCTCTCTCGCCATATCCAACGCCATCATCAGGCTCATGGGCGACACGCACTGCGACTCGCCTTTGGCCCGCGCATTCACCATTCGCAGCCCCACCTGCAGGGGGCTCATGCCCGCATCCACCGCGGGCTGCGCCGCTTGCTGCTCGGCCATACCACTTCGCTCCACTTTCTCCGATGCTTTTTTTGCGCTGCCACACCCCACAAGCATTAACGCCGCCCACAAACCAATCACTGCTACTCGTCTCATACTGACTCCTATTGCGCCTTTAAGTTAAACTCCTCAAACAAATCCTTCACCGCCTCATTCTTCTGTTGCAAATATACGCAAAAATCGGTCGTTGAAAGCGTGCTGGGGTCTAGCGAGGTGAGTACGGATTGGTCCACCGTTCCTTCCACAGTAAACTCCTCTAGCGAAAACACCTGCTTGAAATAGTTTTCCGCCCGCTCCCGAAACGCCGTGAAGGTGTTAAGAGCCCCCTCATTGTTGAAGACCACAACGGTTTGGTGGTCGCCAATAATATTCACCGATTGATCCGCAATGGCGCTGTAAACTAGCGGAATGCGGTTGCGTATCAATGCTTTTAGGTTCTCCCAGGCCCGGCGCACGTTCTCCACCGAGTACTCAAACTTCTCCAGCTCTACCTTCCTAGTTTTCTGCTTCGCCTCCTCCTGTAGCTGGCTGAGGGATAAATTTTGCCGCTTGGGCAGCACCTTGGGGCGCACCTCGCCCGGCGCGTCCTCCGCCTCTTTTTGCGCTAGCTGAATACGCTCATGCACTGCCAAAGGCAATTCCCGGCAGAGCCAAAACGCATCAATCAGCCGTTTTTTTTTACGCTTTCCTTTAGCTTGCAAAGCGTAATCAGCAACACTTCAATATGTAGCCGCTGATTGGCTGAAGTACGAAAGTTCGCTTGCGCATCGGTGGTAATCATCAGCGCCCGCGTAAGCAGCGCAGGATTAGCGGCCGCGGCCTTCTGCGTGTATATGCCCGCAAAGGTTTCGCCCACATCAAGCATCTTAGCCGTCTGAAGGTCGGTGGCCAACAGCAAGTTCCGCAAATGGGTTTGTAGGCCATCCAGGAATTGCCCCATATCGAACCCCTTCGCCACTATCTCATCGAACACCTGCAGCGCAATGCCGTAGTCGCCCAGCCCAATGGCTTCCGTGATGCGAAAGAAGTAGTTTACGTCTAGCAGATTGAGGACCTCCGTGGTCTTTTGGTACTCAATCTTCCCCTCGGAGTAGCTCACCACCTGGTCAAAGGTAGACAGCGCATCGCGCATTGCACCATCTGCCTTCATGGCAATCACGTTGAGCGACTCATCATCAAAGGTCACCCCCTCCTTGGTAGCAATCTCCTTGAGGAACGCAATCGTATCGTCCACCCGAATGCGGTTAAAATCAAATACTTGGCAGCGCGATAGGATCGTGGGGAGTATTTTATGCTTCTCGGTGGTGGCTAAGATGAAAATAGCGTAGCTCGGCGGCTCTTCCAGGGTCTTCAAAAAGGCATTGAACGCCGCCTGCGACAGCATGTGTACCTCATCAATGATGAACACCTTGTAGCGGCTGTCAATGGGCGCTAGCTGCACCTGCTCAATGAGTTCCCGAATATCATCAACCGAGTTATTCGATGCCGCATCCAGCTCCCGAATATTGAGCGATCGCCCCGAATTGAATTGCTGGCAGCTGCTGCACTCGTTGCACGCCTCGCCATCCTTAGTGGGCGAAAGGCAATTAATAGTCTTCGCAAAAATTCTTGCGCAGGTGGTTTTACCAACGCCCCGTGGCCCGCAAAACAGGTAGGCATGCGCCAACTGATTGCGCGCTATGGCGCTTTTAAGCGTGGTTGTAATCACCGGCTGCCCTATAACGCTGCTAAACGTTGTGGGCCGGTACTTCCTTGCTGATACTATAAATTCGCTCATCGCCGCACGCTCCCCCTCCTAGAACAAATCCAACGAAATATTCTGCACAAATGCCGTGTAGCTCACTTTTCGCCCCACCCGCGCCTCGCTGAGCAGCATGAGTACGTCCTTCTCCTCGCCCGATGAACTCACCACCTTCACCTCCTTGCGCTCCCCCACCACCTTCTCGGCCTGCGGATCAAGATACGCCGCCAAGAACTCGCTTTCCGCCACCACGCTATCGGGGAACAGCAACCGCACATTCTGCCCCAACACCTCCGAGCGGTCAATCTCAAAGAGTTCCTCCGCGGCCTTATTGAAGAACTCTACCGCACCGTCCTGGTCGGTAGTGATAATCGCATCGAGAAAGCCCTCCAGCGTCTTCTCGTTACGTATCTGCACCTTTTCAATCTCCTTGAACTGATTCTTGACCTCCTCGCGCGCCTCCCGCAGCTTCCTATTGAGCTGCACTTCATTTTGGCGCAGCATCTCCTCCTGCTGCTTGAGCTGATCGTTCTGCCGCTTTGACTCAAACTCCATCAGCTTCTCGCGGGTAATATCGTTTGCGATGAGCACTATCTTTGAGATGTCGCCGTACATATCGTTCACCGTGGTCATCGTGGTTCGCAGCCAGCACTCGCCCCCCTCCTTGGTCAGCACCTTAAAGGTACCCTTAAACGACTCGCCGCGGCACACCCCATCGATCGTCCTTTCAAGCAGCGCCTGCTCATTCTTCGCCACCAAGTTGTAGAGCGGCTTGTGCAGCACATCCTCCCGTGTACACTTGAGCGTATCGAGAAATAGCTGATTCACATCCATCACGTCGCCCAGCGGCGTGATCTCCGCCTTGAGGCTCACCCGATTCAGTGCATCAATCTGACCCTGCCAATCGAGATTCTGTTTCTTATCATGCGTGGTGTCAATCGCCAGGAATAGAATCTTCTCCACCGTCCCGCTCTGCGTATACTGGCAGGTGTAGGTGGCGGTAGTCCACAAATCCTTTCCCGTGCGGGTCACATGCTTAATATCCCCCTCAAACGGCTTCCCCGTGCGCCGGAGAACATCCCAAATCTCGTTGAAGCTCTCCTTATCCTTCGCACTTATAAAGAGTGAAATATGCCTACCCAGCACCTCTTCTTCCGACTCGTATTCAAGCTTCTGAACAAATTTCTGATTGGCATAGAGCAGCGTGCCATTGATGTCATACTCGGCCCGTATCAGCGTATGGTTCACCGAATTGGCGAAGCTCATGAAGGTTTCATTGGCCCTCGCCGCCTCCTCCTGCGCCTTCTGCAGCTCCTCCATGTTGTTGCGCATCTGTTCCTCCTGCGCCACGAGGGTCTTTGCCTGCTGCTGCGACTCGGCGAGGAGCTGCGCCGTTTGGATGTTGATGCGCTTATTGGAGAGCGTAGAGGCTATTGACCCTGCCACCCGCTCTATAAAGTCAATCACATGGTGCGCAAAGGGCTTAAAGGAGGCGATTTCCAGCACCCCGAAATTGGCTTGTTCAAGCTTTATGGGGACCAGCAGTAAATTCTGCGCGGTGGCTTTGCCAAGCCCCGAAGTGATTTCTAGATAGCCATCGGGCACCTGATTCAGATGCGTGGTAGCGCCCTCCTGCGCGCACGCCCCTACCAGGCCGTCCCCCCACTCAATGCGCCGATTTACAAACTTCCTACGGTCGTACGCGTAGCACGCCAGGAGCCGGAAGTATTTCTCCCCGCTCGCATCCTCCTCCGTGATGTAAAAGCCGCATTGATTGGCCTCCACATACTTCACCAAATGGCTCACGATAGCGTACCCCAAATCTTCCAGGCTACCCCCCTCCTCACGAAGGATCTCCGCGAACTTTGCAAGTCCTTCCGCCACCCAGCTGCGGCGCGCGTCCTCCTCTCGCCGCCGGTTATCCTCCTCCCGGCGCTTCTCAATATCCTTTTGCAACGCCAGGAGCGCCCCGCCCAACTCATCATCAACCTCGGGCGTGTAAGCCGGCTCATCGCCGCTGCGCAGCCCGCTCACAAACCCAAGCATCTCCTTGTTGCGGCGCAACTGCACCTCGTGCCACCCCTCGCTCTCAGCCTTGCGTATCGCTGCGGCACGGCTAAAGTACCACATACCCCAGCCCAGCAGCAACGGCAGCATGTCCAAAATGTAAAACATGGGGTACGCTGTATGAAAGCGCCGGAACAATTCGAACGTCACGCTCTCACGCTCGCCGAAAACCTGAACCGCCATCACCAGCACCAGCACCATGAAGCCCACCGCGAAGCCGCCCACGGTAAACTTCAGAACAAACATTCGATCGTACTGCCTTCGCATCCCCCGAAAAATTTGCCCAAAGATAGCATTTTTTAGCCACACGCACGTTGCCACTCTGCCACCCCAATAGCCCCTTCAAGCCTCATCCTCGGATTATGCGCCACATGGAGCGTGCATTGCAGTGCCAAATGCATTGCCGAAACGAGAGGCAGGAAACTACGGATGGGCAATCCTCTCACGTATCCGCACTCCGCAACAAAATCTACCCTCCTCACCCTGGCCTTCATCCCCCGATTGGCCGCCCTGCCCGGCATGCACCAACTAGGGGCCTCCTTCGCATCAAATTCGGATTTCTCCGGAGAAATCCGAATTTGATGCGAAGAGGGTGCAGCTAAGGTGCTTTCCATGAGCCACTTGGAAACATGCCATCACAGGCGATATCTCAACGCTCTATACTCTATACCTTGCTGTATCACAACGATTTATGAATTTTACAGAGTAAAAAGTATCAAATCAAGTAAAACGCCACCGCACCGCCATCCTCTCCCATTCCGCAAATCGCTTTACGATTGGCTCCATTGGTAATACATCTAGGAGAACAGCACGCTCTACACCGTTTTCCCTTCGAGAATAGCCGTTAGCGCAGCGCAATTTTTCACTGTAGCATCACCCTTTCCGTTTGCACGTAAAGCAAAAAGCGTTAACTTTACAACGCATATGCAACATGCAGGGCATGCCTATCGTGTTCTAGCATGCGCAGGACGAACCTAAATTTCTTCATTTGAGGCCCCTAATCAACGCAGACCCATGGAAAACTCTAGAACGCCTACCAAGGGGATGAAGCTTCGCACAGAGCTCAATCTCGCCTACCAAATAACCCTTTTCATCGTCGCGGTGCTACTCGCAGGGTACTTTGGCATGCGGAGCTACAAGTACCTTCTCTCCGCGGAAAACAAGCAGCTTGAGGCCCTCGTGGCCAAATCGCAAAGCAGTATAAACACCTTTCTCTCCGATGCCTCTGCGCAGGGTCGCACCCTCGCGCTCGCCGTGCAGAATGACGTAGAGACAAAACGCGCTGATCGCCACATCATTGCGCAGATGATGCGGCGCATCCTGGAGCAGAACCCGAGCTTTTTCAGCATCGCCACAGTCCTAGAGCCCGATGGTTACGACACGCTCGACTCCTACGCCGTACAGCATCTAGGCACAAAAGACCCTACAAACTTTGTCGGGGGCTGGTATCGAGAGGAAAACGAAATAAGGCAACGAGAATACACATGCGCCAATGGCAAAACCTACTGGGAATACTGCGACCTTGGGGTCTACCTGCAACGGCCATACTACCTGGCCCTGAAGGCGGGTGCCAGTAGCTATATCACCGACATCTATAGCGAGAATCTTAAAGGAAAATCCATTGCAATGGTGAGCATCGCGGTCCCCATCCATGCGCACGATAAATTTATCGGTGTCGTTGTGATTGACCTGGCCCACGCGCAGCTCGCGATGCAGGTGAACCAACTCAATGCCACCCAAACGGCCCACGTATCTGTTATCAACGACCTCGGCACCATCATCATGCACCCCAAGGATGAATTGGTCGGTAAAAGATGCTCGGAAATTGAGGGTTTATCGGACGACATCCTAAAAAACATACAGCAAAATATCCCAAGCAACTACAGGGTCGCCACCGACCTTGGCACCGTGCTGCGTAGGGTGGAGCCCTTTGAGATCCTCACCTCCAACTCGCATTGGGCCATCGTGGCGGACCGCCCCTTGGCAACGCTCACCGCCAATGTCCGCAGCGAATTAATACGCACGGCATCCCTCTTCATCGTGGCGCTTATCGTTTTTGGCAGCGTTGCGTTCTACATCACCAGGCGCCTCGGTGGTTCTGTGGCCACGCTACGTAAAAACATGGGGAAGATTGCTAGCGGCGACCTGCGCAAAATCCAGCATATCACGAAAGGGAGCTTTGAAATGCGAAGCCTAAGTGCCACCCTCGAGGAGATGCGCACCACGCTCACCGCGCTCATTCACCAGCTCCGCGAACGCGCCGAGAGCCTCAGCACCAATAGCAACTCGTTCATGGACTCCGCCACAGCCGTTGCGCAGGCGAGCGCTGAGAGCATGGCCACCTGTGAAAACATTGAAGCAGCCATCGATGCGCTCAACAATGCGCTCAGCAGCGTACGTCAAAACAGCGAAAAGGCCGAGGAGATGGCGCAAAACACGCACGATGGGCTGCACAACGTAATCTGTCAAACCGAACGCAGCGCGCAGCAAATGGATGAAATCGCCTCGCAAGCCCGTGCGCTAGCAGCCATAGCCAGCCAAACCAACATCCTCGCCCTCAACGCCGCCGTGGAGGCCGCCAGAGCTGGGGACGCGGGGCAAGGGTTTTCAGTGGTGGCGAATGAGGTTCGCCGGCTCGCAGAACACTCCGCGGCGATTATTACAAAAATCCAATCCGCCATCAGCAACGGCGTGGCGGTGAGCCGTGAAGCGAGTACGGCCGCTCGGGACCTCCAACCGCGCATGCAGAGGACAAAAGAGCTCTCGCAGGCCACCGCGCAGGAGGCGGAGCAGCAATCCAACAACCTCAACGACATACGAGCCTCCATGCGGGAGCTTACTGCGGCCTCCAGCCGACATGCGCAGGCCGGCGCCGACATTGCGCATCGCAGCGAAATCCTTACGGAAACCGCTGCGACGCTTCAGCAAACCGCGGCCAAATTCCAGCTGGAAGAATAGCTAACCACGATGGCAAGGGAATGGCAATTCTCGTTTAAGTTATTTATACTCGGTATGAATAAATGAAACGATTTGAGGTTTGAGTAAAACTCCGTACCTTTGTGCCGCAACTAAGGGAGAAACAGCGATTCAAGGCGGGAAATATGGGGAAAAATCTACGATTCTATGGAGAAAACAGGACTAGCGCACGGCATAATGAGAGCTAGAATGCCTGTCTTATTTAGAATTGGAAAAGAAAGGAGTTGAGATATGGAATCGAATCGTTTTTCAGAGGAACTGCTAGCACTAGAGCCAAGTCTGCAGCGTTACGCGCTGTCGCTGACGGGGAATGTAGATAACGCGGCCGACCTCGTGCAAGACACCTTTTTGAAGGCATTAACCTTCAAGGATTCGTACGCAGAAAATACGAACATGAAGGCGTGGGCGTTCACCATCATGCGTAACACCTTTATCAACCACTACCGACGACTCTCACGGAAGAACACGATGTTCGACGACACGGAGGGGCAGAGCATCCTAGTGAACCGCACGGACGAAATCGCCGCAGACTCCCAGCTTGAATTCTCAGAGCTTGAGAAGGCTATAGGGAGCCTAACGGACGAGTTCCGCGTGCCATTCACGATGCATACGCATGGCTACAAGTACCGCGAGATCGCCGATGAACTCAACCTGCGCATCGGCACGGTGAAGAGTAGAATATTCTTCTCACGGCAGAAGCTTATGCAGCAGCTACCCGGCTACTCCGAGGCAAGGCTGTGACACAAAATAAACGGTAAACCTCCTAGTATAGAAATTCTATTCTTTTCCCTCTGCCTGATTTTTACCTATTAGGCAGGGGGTATTCTTTGCCCCGAAGGGTACCTGCAGAAAAGCAACCCTCATTTGGGGTTACATAACGCCATCCGTTCTATTTTAACATCACTGGATATACGCAAAAGAGGAAAAATCTTTTTACCTTTGCGGTGCGTGAGGGTGCGGCGCAGCACCCGCATCGCCTAAAGAGGGAGTGGTTATGACAAAGGGAGTGGTATCGCAGGTGATAGGGCCTGTAGTTGATGTCTCATTCGATGAGCCGGGTGCACAGCTGCCCAAAATTCACGATGCGCTAGAAATTACACGCCCCGATGGCTCGCGCCTCGTGCTGGAGGTGCAGCAGCACATCGGCGACCAGCAGGTGCGAACCATCGCCATGGACTCCACCGATGGCCTTGCGAGGGGCGTGGAGGTGGAAGCCACAGGGCAAAGCATAATGATGCCGAGCGGCGAGGAGATTAAAGGCCGCCTACTAAACGTCATTGGCGAGGCCATCGATGGGATGCCGGCCGTGAAGGCGGAGCGCGACCAACCCATCCATAGGGATCCACCGAAGTACGAAGACCTGAAGACCGAAAAGGAGATCCTTTTCACGGGCATCAAGGTTATTGACCTGCTAGAGCCCTACATGAAGGGGGGCAAGATTGGTCTATTCGGCGGGGCCGGCGTGGGCAAAACGGTGCTCATCATGGAGATGATTAACAACATCGCCAAAGGGTACGACGGAATGTCGGTCTTTGCAGGCGTGGGGGAGCGTACGCGTGAGGGCAACGACCTTCTGCGAGAGATGATCGGCTCCAACGTAATTCGCTACGGGGAGGCCTTTAAGAAGAGCATGGAGGAGGGCAACTGGGACCTCTCCCTCGTGGACCCCGAGGAGCTTAAGAAATCGCAGGCCACGCTGGTCTTCGGGCAGATGAACGAGCCGCCAGGCGCAAGGGCGCGCGTGGCCCTGTCGGGGCTAACGGTGGCAGAATCGTTCCGCGATGGGGACGGCAAGGGGAAGGGCAACGATATATTGCTCTTCATTGACAACATTTTCCGCTTCACCCAGTCGGGGTCGGAGGTATCGGCCCTGCTAGGGCGCATGCCCTCGGCAGTGGGCTACCAGCCCACGCTGGCCTCGGAGATGGGCGCAATGCAGGAGCGGATCACCTCCACCAAGCGGGGCTCCATCACCTCGGTGCAGGCTGTATATGTACCTGCAGACGACCTGACAGACCCCGCACCGGCAACCACCTTCTCGCACCTGGATGCCACCACGGTGCTGAGCCGAAAGATTTCGGAGCTGGGTATCTACCCCGCCGTTGATCCGCTTGACTCCACCTCTAGGATACTGACGCGTGACGTGGTGGGAGACGAACACTACGAGACGGCGCAGCGCATCAAGCAGCTCCTACAGAAGTACAATGATTTACAGGACGTTATAGCCATTCTAGGTATGGACGAGCTGAGCGAGAGCGACAAGCAGGTGGTACACCGCGCCCGACGGGTGCAGCGATTCCTATCGCAACCGTTCCACGTGGCCGAACAGTTCACCGGCCTCAAGGGGGTTATGGTAGACATCAAGGATACCATCAAGGGGTTCAACATGATTATGGACGGCGAGGTGGATAAGTACCCCGAGGCAGCGTTCAACCTAGTGGGAACGATTGAGGATGCCATAGAGAAGGGCGAACGCATGCTAAAGGAGGCGAAGTAGCGTCAGGAAACGAAGGGGAGCAGCGATGCGAGTGAAAATCATTACGCCAGAACGCACTGCGGTAGACTGCGAAGCCGTGCAGGTGGCCGTGCCAGGCGCAAAGTCGCCGTTCGCCATGCGGAAGGGGCATCAGCCCATCGTGTCGTCGCTCGTGCCGGGGAGGGTGAAAATCACCACGCCCGATGGGCTGGAGCGTTTTTTCACCATTGATGGAATCGGCGTGGTAGAGCAGCACAGCGACGAGATTACCATCCTTGCAGGAACGGCTACAGAGGATCAGCAGGCGTGAGGCGAGCGGTATACTTCTGCACGATGCAGCTAGGCATGCTGCTGGCAGTGTGCCTAAGCGGAGGGGAAGCATGGGCGCAGCAGGCGCTTAAAGACAGCCGATCGGGCGAAGTGCTAGGGTGGCACTTCTCGCTACATCGGGGGGCTCCACGCGTGGTGATACTCCCCGAAACGAATGACGACAGGGAGGAGCGGATGGCGCTTGCGCAGGCTCTGCGCAAGCTGCGGTGCAACGTCTACGTCCCCGCTATGCCTGCCGCATTCTTCAATCCGCACACCCCCGCCGATAGCCTGGCGACGCTAGCCAAAAACGCAGTGAGCCAAATTTTTTCGTGGGACCAGCCGCAGGAGGTACTCCTCGTAGGGGCTGGAAGGTACGCAACGGTAGCGCTACTCACCTCGCTGCGCGATTTTAGGGTCAAGAGCGTCATTGCGCTCTCCCCCGGAGAGTATTTTGGCGATGCGTACAGCGCCACCGACTCGCTATCCAAGCTCTCAATACCCGCGCTGGCGCTCTACCGCCCAGAGGAACGGCAGATGGTGCGCGGGGTTTTCAAGAAGAGCAACCGCAAGCTGGTGGTGTTTTCGCCAACGCTGCACAGGAGCGGCTACGCAGCCCTTACCGACACGGGGCGAAGGGGCGGGGAGGCGTGGCTCGCCGTGTCAATATTCTACAACGAGCAGGTCGGGGAGTAAAAAGAGAGACCCCCGCCGAAGGCAGAAACACCCGCAATCCGACTTCTAGATTTCGTATAGGCATAGATTGCCACAACGCAATTTGGCCATGCTTTTTGTGCGGACAAGCAAACCGAGCAGTTGGTCAAAGCCCACTAGCTAAAACCAGAGGGTTGGAGGAAGAATCTATTATAGTGAAACCGCTGCGAAACGATTTCCAAAATGCATTGCACAAGCTGCTTATCTTCTGCGACTTTGCACCATGAAAACGCCAACGAGTACAACAGCCCCATTCAACATCATGTCTGGGGTGTGCGGGGGCAAGCTTACCGAGGTCGGGCAAATAGACTGGCATCTGTGCTCCGTCATTGAGACCATGTACTCGGATGCCCTGCGGGATGAGGGCTGGAGGAGATGGTGGACAACCGACGAGAGGAGCGAGATGCTGCCGCGGCGGCCATGCTCCGGCGATTCCATGGGAACACAATGCGGAACATGTGGCAGGTCAAAACACATGCATAACACTTTATGCAGACCATCGTCCACAACCTACACCGAACTCCAAAGCTTACTGAGAGAAGTGCCTGAAAAAGTGCGGGACAAGCGGGCTAAACGCCCCGCAGGAACCCGTTTGGGTGTAGATCCCGACCGCTTCCGGTACGGAAGCTCATCACCTTTCCCGCTAATTGAGATAAGTGCTTGTTCGCCCACGGTGGCGAAAAAGCACTAAGAGATTTTACAGGAAATCTAAAATTATTTTAACCGCTACCTGTAAGTGCAAAACATTGATGAAGAGTATTTTAGCTATTAGCAAGCAAAGAAATTACGATTTTTTTTCGGAAAAATAACTTTGAAGTTATGCCCATTTTTATAACTTTGCATTCGCGTCAGACAAGCTTATAAGTCCCCTGCAAGGAAATCGTAAGCTCAAGGAGAAGTGAAGTAAGTCGTACTAATTACGAAGAGCTGCACCCAAAATATCAAGACATAGGCAATAAAGCCTAGAAGTTGCAGTCAATGCAATGCAGCAAATTCCTACCGAATACTTTCGGGAAGCTGTATGAAACAAAGGACGCGGCCACGAAAAGCGATACGAGTAGAGTCATTCTTAATTTTATTTGATAATGAACAAGCTAGAATTGATGGTTCAAGAGTTTGAAAACTTGAATACGGAAGAACAAGAGTCGCTAAAGGGAGGGTTTGTTAGTACAGAGATAGTTGAAGAAAAGGACGACAAACAGATACACATAAGCATCAATCCTTACCAGTGCGGGTGCACTAATAACTGCAAGAAAAAGCCTTAATATGGGCAATTCTTAGCATGGTGACATTTGAATGTAGCTATTGGTGCAGGGATAGACTAATATCTTAGCACCAATAGCATGGTAAATTGGAGGATACTTCCATGAAAGCGAGCCTATATGATGTTTTCATAGAAAGAGCTGAATCGGTGATAGTCTACAACACCCTATGGAATTCGTTTCTTGTTACTAGCCACTATAACGCATATCCCCTTCAACAGGGACGTTGCAGTGCATGCGACTATGAAAACCAAGGCATATTCAAGGCCTTTGTAGATAAGAAAATGATTATTGATGAAGCGATTAACGAGGAAACAATCGTTCGGGAAACGCTCACAAGAACCAACAATGACCCTTCCTACTTTGAGCTGATTATCAACCCTACGCTAGCGTGCAACTTTAACTGCTGGTATTGCTACGAATCGCATCTCGACGTTTCTACCATAGATGAGGCAGGCGTTAAGAGCATCGTTTCATTAGTACAAAGGATTATATCCCAAAATGAGGTGAAAGAATTTGGACTAATGTTTTTCGGTGGCGAACCACTACTTTGCTACGATAAGGTTATGACACCGACCCTAAATGCAATTTACCCCATGATGCAGGAACACGGGATAGAGTTTTCTGCGGGAATAACTAGCAATGGATTATTACTTTCAAAAGAACGATTATCTTTTCTAAAAATCCACGGCGTTAAAACCATGCAGATAACAATTGATGGCAATAAAAATCGGCATAATAGGGTTAGATTTGCAAAAGAGGGTGACGATAGCTACTCTAGAATAATAGCAAACATTCGAGAGGCACTGTCATATGGAATCAATGTTTCCGTTCGACTCAACATTTCCAAAGAAACAAGCCTCGATGTTTCTGAGTTGCTAAGAGACTTTGAAGACTTAGACGAAAAGCAAAAGCCCTTACTCAATTTCAGCGTACATAAAGTATGGCAAGAAGAGGAGTCAGTTGAAAGTGCAGTCATGGAGATTGTAAGAGAAATAAGGGCTCAAGGATATAGAAGCTCAAGTTATTATAGTGCTCCAAGCAGCATTTGGCATACTTGCTACGCTGACAGAACTAACCACTTAACAATCAATCCTGACGGAAAGGTATACAAGTGTACCGCCTGTGACTTTTCTGCAAGGCACGTAGAGGGTTCTCTAAGTTCATCAGGGCGAGTCATCTGGAACGCCCTGCACGACAGGCGGCTACAGGCATCCCCATTAAACGTTGCGGCCTGTAGAGACTGTTCTATCCTTCCTATATGCGCTGGAGGATGCTCGCAGCGAATTCTAGAATGTACGAACCAAAATGAATGTCCCTTGGGCATGTCGGCTGATGACAAGCAGCAATACGCATACCGTGTCTTAGCAGAAAAACTGGAAGAACTTTAACGATAGACTTCTAATATGAAAAGAATTTGTCTCGCACTTATCCTTCTCATGACAGCCTCGCTGGCAAAAGCCCAGGAAACGCAATACCATGGCCTCGTCCGAGACACGGCAGGGCTAGCGCTAGAGTTTGTCAATGTGGCGGCACTACGGCTGCCCGACTCTACGCTCATAGGGGGGACAATTACCGACCAGGAAGGAAAATTCAACCTATCGCTGCCCGGGCAAAATGACCACCTCGTGTTCAGAATAAGCGCGCTGGGCTACAGCACGCAACTCCTTCCACCCAACGCAATTGAGGCTGTTACGCTCTATGAGTCCTCTACCGAGCTGGCGGCAGTAAGGGTGAGCGGTAAGCAAAAAACCTTTCAGGTAAAAGGGAACAATTTGGTATGCAACATTTCGGGCACCTCGCTCGGGGCGGAGAGCAATACGAACGACATCCTAGGGAAGCTCCCCGGCTTTTATATGCAGGGCGATGAACTAAAGAGCCTGCAGGAGGGAAGCATACTGTTCTTCATCAACAAACGCCCCGCCACGCGGGAAGAAATCGCCCAGCTAGACCCCAGCACAATCAAGGCCATTGAAATCGATAGGCATCCCGGCTCTAGGTTCTCCGGAGAGGTGGGGACCGTGGTCTACGTGCATACTCACAGCCGGCTAGAGGGACTATACGGCTTCATTCGTTCCTACACCCGGGTTAACCATTGGTTTTCACAAAGCGTCGATGGTGAAATTGGCTATCGCTTTAAGCGGGTAGCACTCACACTCGGCGCCGACTACTCTATGTTTCAATCGAAGACCAACCAGGAAAATACGTTTGAACTCGTTAACTCCAACCACGAATGGAAAGTAACCTCGTGGGATGAAAAAGAGAAGAACCGGAATACCAGCCAAACCTATTTCCTCGCCCTGGAGTATAGCCCATCGGAGAGGCACCAGCTAGATGCGCGATACACATTCGAGCCATCGCGCCAAGAGGCGCTTCTGGTGGGAGGGCTATCAGTGCGGAACAGCGGCAAGACCATAGATGATGGGTTCAAAAATGATGTTTTCGGTAAATTCTCTAACCATTCCGTCAATCTGCACTACAATGGGCAATTAAGCGAATCATTCGCGCTCGACGTGGCATCCGATTGGTACCAAGGGCAAGGAGATTATACGTTCAATCTGGTTGGGAATCGTCACAGCGCCGAAAGCGTCACCAAGTCGAATAGTTCGCTGTACGGCGTATCTCCCCGCATCAACTACCAAGCTGGGCAAATCCATGCGGAACTCGGGGGCGATTGGACCCTCTCAAGCGTCAAGGGGCGCACTACGCTAAATATTGATGATGTCGCGCCGACCGACAATAAGATTCAGGAGCAAAAGGGGGCAGGATACTTTAACGCGGGGTGGACATCCCCCGGCCAGGCGTGGGCACTTAATCTCGGCGTTCGCTACGAAGCCACCTCAAAGGTATACTTTGACTACACCGCCTCAAACACCCCGCGGCGTTTCTTTTACCATACGGTGCTGCCATCCTCCTCCATTACGTACACCCGCGGCGCGTGGAGCCACCAAATCGACTACAGGGCATCCATACAGTACCCCTCATTCTCCCAGCTATCCGGCGGGGACTCGTACATAAACCAGTACAACCTAATGCGGTCAAATCCCGAGCTGGTGCGTGCCATAATGCACGATGTTAGCTATAGCGTTTCTTTCCGTTGGCTGTACCTCTCAGCAGGCTATAACTATACCTATCACCCGATACTCGAGACATTTGAGCTGGAATCAACCAAGGCGGATTACCGTGTAATAGTCCGCCCCCAGAATTTGGACTACATGCAAGGGGTGCAAGCGTTTGCCAATGCCGCACCGCGATTTGGATTCTACGAGCCACGGTTTATGCTAGGGTATATGCAGAACTTTATGAAGCTTCCAGAGATGCCTGGCGGTACGCCCCGTACCATCAGCAAGCCGACCGCCATTGTATCCCTAGACAATAGCTTCAACCTCCCGCAGGACTGGAGCCTGAGCCTGAACTACACGTTCAATAGCGGAGGCAGCGCGGGATTCGTCGAGTACTCCCGGACGCATTCACTGAACGCCTCGGTGCAAAAATACTTTTTGAACAGGAGCCTGCAGGTGAGCCTCAAAGGGGTAGACCTGCTAAACATGGCCCAATCTCGTTTCACCGGCAACTGCCAAGGCGTAACGATAAACAGCTTTTCGTGGATGGATACGCGGAGCGTCCGGTTGACCATCATGTGGCGATTCAATAAATACCACTCGAAAGAGGCTCGCTCCTCCATCTCCTCCGAGAAGGATCGGCTATAGCTGGCAAAACGAACGAAAAAAAGCGGGGTGCAAATGCACCCCGCCCGAGCGATTGGACAAGCCATTTTGGTTATCTTAAAAAAAAGTACTACCTTTGCAGCGTTGAATGAGGGGGAGGGATTGAGGCGGCAAAGCGTGGATGCGGGGTGGAGCAGTTGGTAGCTCGTTGGGCTCATAACCCAAAGGTCACAAGTTCGAGTCTTGTCCCCGCTACAGCAAAAGAGGAAGAGCAAGGGAGAATTTTCCCTTGCTCTTCCTCTTTTTGCCCTGTATCCCCAAATGGGGTAAAGCAACGAGGCTTCCCTAGACACCGAAGAATCTCCAAGTGATTTCTTCAGGTTTACATAGGTCTCCCCATAATATTTTCTCTACGCAAAGGCGTAACATGGTGTACCGCATACACTTAGCGCATTGCAATTCGCAGTACTACACATCTGTTTTTTTTTATGCTTTCTCTTTGTATCTTTGCAAAGTGACTAAGAGGCGCAGCGGGGGAGAGGGCTGGCAACCATGAAACATTTTCCCACGGCACAAATAGTCACTAGCGGTATGAAAGAACGCAGGGAAGCCGAAAACTGCACCTAGAGTAGGCATAACTAAAGGTTGCGCCCGACACGCACACAAGGGCTAGCATTATGTCACGTATGATAGACCGGGGGAGGGAGCTAATCCGCATCAGCCCAAAGGATCCAAACAGGCTGGAATACTCAACCAACGATGGCAGGAACTGGGCTACAAGGCTCGTGGGTCAACTTGTGGGGAAAACAGTTGAGATATTCGATAAAGATGGAGAAATTCATATTTCGACCGATAAGGGGGAATTCTCCTCAAACAATGGGGGGCGGAATTGGCTGGGGAGAGGATAGCTAGACCAAAAGCTCAAAGTTTTTAAGACTATAGACACAGAACTCGCTGCGCACCACGGCACCACGAGTTCTGATTTAATGGAGAAGGATACTTTGTATGGCAATGGGGCGAATGGATGGTAGATTTAAGCACTTCAAAGGGGGAAAGTTAGCAGTATCAGCAACTATACTTAACTGGGTAGCCGACGTGGCGCTCCTAATTGATATGGCAGCCCTGGTTGTCGATATAAATCCCCAGATGTATAACTTTCAACACAGCACGCTAAACGCGATTCACTTATACGTATCACTCATCCTAATCGCAGAAATCGTCGTGCGGATAGCCTACAGAGGGAATGATTTTTGGCATAACCGCTGGGATGAGTTCGATCTGGTAGTCACGGTAATCGGGTGCTTGAGCATGCTGCCATGGATAGCATCGGTACGCTTTGCCCGAACGGTACGACTGCTGCGCGCCCTGCGACTATTTACGCTCAACACCCAGCTCCGCCTCTTTGCCCACGCGCTTGTCACGGCGCTACCCCGCGTTGGATGGGCGAGCCTGTTTTTCGCTTTTACATTTACAATCTACGCAATTGTTGGTATCTCACTATTCAGTGCAGAATTCCCGCAATATTTCGGCTCATTTCAATCGAGCCTATTCTCGCTATTTCAAATTATGACCCTAGAGTCTTGGGCATCCGACATTGCTCGCCCCATAATGAAAGCGTTCCCCATAGCCGCACCCTTTTACTTTGTAAGCTTCATCATAGTAGGCTCATACATACTCTTGAACATGCTCGCAGGTGTCATTACCAGCAGCGCTTTTGAAATCTATGCGAAGTCGCTGAGAAAGCGTGAGGGGCGAGCTTTTGAAAAGACCCATGAGCAGATACTTGACGAAATTGTCGATTTGCGCATCGAATTGAACCAGTTGAGAAACCTACTGGAGTCGCAAAAGCTAGCCGCGCAGGAGAACGAATCGGCTAAAGATAAGAATGGTTGCGATGGGTGAGTTCTTCTATAAAATTCTCTGACCGGAAGGATCTCGGCCGTTGAGACAAAATGCCATAAAGCCTAGAGGAGCTGCCGGCAAACAGTATTAAGCGCATGGAGGCTCTACATGAAGGAGACTGGCGAAGCGCGCGGAGGCTACAGGAATCGCCATATTGATGCAGAGCAAAGGAGGGCTTCCGCCCTACTGCTTGAGGACTCACTATCAGCTGCGGGGTGGGCGTTAGCGACAGCAAGAAAAAATGTTCCTATATTTGTAGGCAGAATGCGTTACTATAGGTTCGCAACTTTACACGTTGCTTTGCTTTGTACCATGTTAATTGCGCATGGAATAAAAAGTTGAAAAGCGGAACACTACCCTTTACAGGAAGTGCTTCGCAAAAGATATGGCGTTCTGGCTGTAAAATAGGACATCTAAATACTGCCGCCCGCGACGTACGAGAGCGCAGAAGGGAATAAAAGAACACAAAAAATCTGGTTATGAGACAATTATTTAGTAGGCTAATAGTGGTGCTATTGCTAGTGTTGGCGTGTAGGAGCGCGGCGTGGGGCGACAATTTGACTGTGACCGTCACCACCACAAGCGGAATCCCAGGGTCCCCTACAGAGAACAAGAATCCCTGAGAAAAGCCCTTCAAGGGTGTAATTTAAACAATGTATTGAGCATCGAGGTGAGCGCAGGAGACTTCAAGGAGTCAGATTGGCTCTGGCTACAGAACAATCGCGAAAATCTGAGTGGCTTAAGGTATTTTGAAGTGATAGGTGACATTGAAACTGTGGCGGATATTCCCAATACGAGCAAGGGTGGTGGGAATTTTAGTAGTTCTCTAAAAGAATTGCACGTAGCTAAGCTGAAAAGAGTAGGAGACTATGCATTGCAAAATTGCGAGAGTCTGGAGAGCGTTTCGCTGCCGGATGCCACTGAGATAGGCGATGGTGCATTCACAGGTTGCAAGATGCTAACGAGCATATCTTTGCCGATGGCCACTGAGATAGGCGATGACGCATTCAGAGATTGCGGGGGACTAAAGAGCCTACAGCTCGGGGCAACACCACCCAGCGTGGGGCGGGATGCTTTCTCTGGTTGTCCTGTGGTGCGTAAGCTGGAACTTATAAATACGGATGGAACGCCCTTAACGGGAGCTGCTTTGACAAATGCCATATCTCGGTATAAAGCGGTTGAGGATGGAGATACAGAGGATAATCTGTGGTACGTTTGGGCGTTCGAGGATGCGCCAGCTAGCAATTTGAGCGGTACTATAGATGGCGTAGCGTTTTCTGGTGCGGTATCGCTTGATGCGGCTATGCAGAGAAAGGAGCTAAGTGAAGTAAAGGAGGTAACGATAACGGGTGGGAGGTTTCAGGTTTCGGATTGGGGCTTCCTGCTGGAGCATGGGCAACATGGGCTTGCAATAGAGAGATTCATCGTAGAGAGCAGCGTGGATAGGGTGGCTGACATGCCCGATTTACCACAATTGAGTCCTCAATACCTGCCGAAGGCTCAACAAGTGAACATAGCGAAGATACAGAAGATAGGCTATTTTGCATTCAGTCGTTGCTATGCACTTAAAAGCGTGTCATTGCCGGCGGCCACAGAGATAGGTAGATGGGCATTCAAGGATTGTTATAACTTAAAGAGTGTATCGTTGCCGGCGGCTACAGAGATAGGCGGTGGTGCATTCGAGTTTTCCACTGGCCTGACGAGCGTTTCGCTGCCGGTAGCCCAAAAGATAGGCTATTTGGCATTCAATGGTTGCAAGGACCTGATGGGAGTATCGTTGCCTGCGGCCACAGAGATAGACGATAAGGCATTTTATTATTGCACTGGCCTGACGAGCGCTTCGTTGCCAGCGGCCACGAAAATCGGCATGTATGCATTCAATGATTGTAAAAGGCTAACGAGCGTATTGCTGCCAGCGGCCACGGAGATAGGCAGTGGTGCATTCAGTGGTTGCACCGGCCTGACGAGCGTACAGCTCGGACCTTCACCAGCGAGCGTTGGGTGGGATGCTCTTGCTAACTGCCAAAATTCACGCACTTTGATAATTACCGATGCTGCTGGCGTACCATTAGTCGGGGAGGCTCTTGCTATAGCAGCTGATAAATACCATCGGGATGAGGGGGCTTCGAATGACAGAAAGTGGCAAGGGTTTGCCATTGAAAATAATCCGCCAATGTTGCTATTGGCGAAGATTTTACCAAGTGGTGCAGGTGCGGTGAAGGTTACCCGCAAGAAGGATGGAGCTACGGTCAATCAGGGCGATGTACTCACAAAGGGCGATGTGCTGGAAGTGCAAGCTGAGCACGCAAATGGCTACCGAGTCCAAGCGATAACCGCGGAAGGGGCTAAAAAATAGGAGAAGGCAATGAGTGGGAGGTGACCGCCATGACTGGTGAGGTGACCTTTACGGTGGAGTTTGAAAAGGCACAGGAAGAAGAGAACAACAACAATGATCCCACGCCCGTTGAGAGCGTACTGCTGGCGCAGGTCCAGCTATCCCCCAATCCTACAGATGGGCAAGTGACAGTGGATGCTGGTACTGCTATAGCCCGCTGCGAGGTGTATACGAACACAGGAGCACTGCTCCAAGCCATAGAGTCACCCGAGAGCATGTTCACCATAGACCTCACGGCTAGCCCGTCGGGGGTGTACCTGGTGCGTCTGGTGGATATGCAAGGAGGCTGCAAGACGCTACGAGTCGTTAAGCAGTAATTTGCACTAGAAAGTGATATACGCAAGCGCCCTGGACGGATGTCCGAGGCGCTTGTGTATAAACAGCGGGATAGATTGCAGATAAAACGCAGTAGGACTCAAATGCCCATGAGGTTGCATCCAAAACGGATCGACTAAGGGTACGGAGGCCAATGGGTAGTGGGCGTTTGCCAAAAAGTGTTTACAACTACTTGGCACGATAGCGTACACTAAACCGGATGGCCGCTCGATGCCCCGCCTCGTCCACCACTACCAGTTCGTGTTTCCCCTCGTTGGGCTGCAACGAGAGTTGGTGATACAGCGAGGTGGTCCCAACGTACTCCCCATCAAGGTGCCAATAGACGGGCTGCTGCGCATCAGCATGTGCGAGCTCGAAGACGACCGCGGTGGGGTTCCCATCAAGGTCACGAGGCACAGAAACCTCCGTGTTATTCTCTCGGGGGTAAATGAACTGGATTGGCGTAGCTCCCTCGTCTGCCCCACATCCCTCCAGGTAGGGGGGCAGCGGGAGGTAGGAAGGGTGAAGGCGGGAGTAGAACCAACCGGCGGCAGGGGGAAGCACAAACCAAGACTTCTTGACCATTGCCGAAATGGGGTAGCACGATGCATTAACCCTCCAACGCTCCGTGCTGTCGAGATGCACAATCTGATGGTAGCCGCAGGGCGGGTATTCGCCCCTACGCATGGGGGCTAAAACCGTATCGATCTCTACGCACGCCTCGCTCGGCGGCAAACCGCTCTGCGTACAAACGGGGATAGACTCCAAATCGTCCAACGGCGGGGTAAACCATTGCGAATGGGGCAAGAGACTCCAAAGGCTAAACATTACGGGGGCAGCTGAGCGCACGCCACTAAGTTGCGCAACGCTACTTCCATCGTGATTCCCCACCCACACCGCTACCACGTACTCAGGATTTACCCCCACCGTCCAGGCATCTCGACTGCCAAAGCTAGTGCCTGTTTTCCACGCCACGGCGCGTGATGACGAAAAGAATTGCCACCCCTGCTCCTCGATAGGACGATTGACCTTTCGTAGAGCCTGCAAAGTGAGGTAGGCAGGGCCAGCGCCCAAAGGGGAACGCTTAGCCCTTGGCACAGAATCAGCCCATACGTAATGGAGGGGGAAAACCGTAGGCCTCTGCTTAACCTGCTGCGGGTCGTAATTCAGCACAGTTCTTGCCATGGTGGCGTAAGCCCCGGCAAGGTCCCATAGGGTGATTTCCCCACCACCAAGAATTAATGACAAACCGTAGTAATCGGCACCGTGGGTAAAGGTGGTAAACCCCTGCACCCGCAGTAAATCTAGAAAGAGTTGAATACCATAGGTGCGCAACATACGAACAATGGGGACATTCAATGACTGCGCTAACGCCAGAGAGGCTGGCACTGCCCCCGAAAAGTTCTTTGAGGCATTCTGCGGCGCAAAGCTACCTATCTTCGTGGGGATGTCCACCACGAGTTGCTCTGGGAGCAATAGTCCGTCCTCTAGCATAGCGGCATAGAGAAAAGGCTTGATGACGCTGGCGGAGCTCCGCGGCGCAGCCGGGATGTCAACATACGCCCCATGCCCCGCAAGCCCCGGCGTATTCCCCACGTAAGCCAACACCTCCCCGCTACGCACGCTCGCCACTATTGCCGAGATATTATGCGCCGGGCTAGCAGCCGCAGCCCCCGCCACCACCCTCTCGGCGAGTTGCTGGAGATTTCTATCAATGGTTGTAGTCAGGACACGCCCTTTCTTCCCATCACGAATAGCCCGCGTAAGCAAATGCGGTACTAACTGCGGGAGGGTTTCAGCAGGCTGCGGCAACGGCTCTGCCAGGGCAAGCTCTAGCTCCATGGAGTCGATAATGTTTCGCCTTGCCAAGCGGTGGAGGAGATTGTTGCGCTTCCGTAAGAAGGCATCGCTGTTGCGCCCGGGGTAGATGATGGAGGGGGAGTTAGGCAAAACGCAAAGAGCCGCCATTTGGCCCCACGTCAGCTCCGCAGCAGGGAGGTTGTAGTATCGCCATGCGGCAGCGTCAAGCCCCACCACGTTGCCCCCAAAAGGGGCATTCGCTGCATACAGGGCCAGGATGGCATCTTTGCTGTAGGAGGCTTCAAGGCGCAACGCCCATATCACCTCCTGCAACTTATTGCCCCACGTTCTCGGGGCTTCCCCATGCATGAGCCGCGCCACCTGCATCGTGATTGTCGATGCGCCCCTCACCACGCGTCGCTGACTGATATTGGTGCGCAGCGCATTGACAACGGAGATGGGATTAATGCCAATGTGATACCTAAAGTAACGATCTTCGTAGGTGCATATACACTGCGCGAAACGCTCTGGCACTCGCCCAGAGCAGGGGAAGCGATACTGCCCATCATCAGCGATTGTGGCGCTGAGCAAACGCCCCTCGCGATCAAGCACTACGGTACACGTTGGCGTTCTGAAAAGCGGAGAGGGCAGACAGCTATAAAACGCTAAGAGAATGAACGCCAACAACGCTACTGCTCCCGCAGCCCAAGGGCGATTCACAGCCCACGTTCCCAACCTATTGAGGAAGTGCGCTGCAGCCTGCCAAAAATCACTTGTAATGAAATAGATCCTGATTCTACTTCGCCACGAACTCAACATGGTAGAGCTTTGGCCAGTATTTCCCGGTTAGGTAGATTGCGCCGCGCTCCGCATCGTAGGCGATTCCGTTGAGAACCTCAACGTGCGGCGTACGATACCGCTCCGGCAGCAATCCATCAAGATGAACACGCCTCACCACAGCCCCCGTTTTAGGGTCTATAGCCACGATTTCATCCGTTAGATAGACGTTTGCGTAGAGTAGCCCCTCAATGAACTCAAGCTCATTGAGCATGCGCTGGGGCCCCTCGTTGGTGTATGCCTGAATGGTTCTTAGCACCTTGAAGGTCTTGGGGTCCAAGACGTAAATGTTCTCCGTACCGTCAGTCATGTAGAGATAAACGCCATCAGACTCAAGGCCCCACCCCTGCGTATTGTAGTAGAATTCTCCCACGGGCGAAAGCGTTTCTAAGTCGTAGAGGTGGCAGCGGTGCGATGTCCAGGTAAGCTGATAGAGTACCCCTCCGAGCAACGTCAACCCCTCGCCAAACTCGGAGTCAATCAGCTTCTTTTCCTGTAGCACCTTACCTGTAGCTAGCTCCACCCTCCGTACCGTGGAAGCTCCACGCTGGCCTGTACTCTCGTAGATAGAGCCATTGTAAAAGAGAAGACCCTGCGTGTATGCGTTTTCATCATGAGGGTACTCTTTCACCACTCTATAGCTGTACTTTCGGGGCGCATTGGCAGCTAGGATAGCAACACGTCGCAACGCCTCACTAGATTCCCCATTTCGCCACGCCACCACCCTAATATGTTGCACTCCCAATGGGCAATTCTTCGTGTCAATCGTGACGCCACTCTCCACGCCTATCCGCTCTGCCCCCCAAAAAACTTGACACGAATCTGCCTCCGTTGCCCATCGCACCATCAGTTGAGAACCACTAACTATTGTCGTGTCTCGCGTTGGCACAACAATTTCTACTGAAACCCTCTCAACGCTGGCACTCCCCACATGGCGCTCAGAGACTCTCCCGCCACACCCTACCGCCATCAGTAAGATACCAGGGACAATCAACACAATACGAAACGCTGCACCCATTACTCTGTCGGATTCAACTCCTTCCACAATAGATCCTTGAGGGAGAGGAGCCCATCACCCGAGACCGCTGAAATAAAAAGGTAGGGGGCATCGAATTGCACGCTTCCCTCTATCTCCCGCCGGCGTACACTATCAATTAAATCAACCTTGGTGATTGCTACCACGTAGCGCTTCTCCATCAGGCTAGGATTGTACAGTTCTAGCTCACGACGCAGCATAGCTAGCTCCTTGTTGATATCCTCAGAGATGGCGGGAATCATGAACAGCAGTATAGAGTTCCTTTCAATGTGACGTAAAAAACGTAGCCCCAACCCTTTACCCGCATGCGCACCCTCAATGATTCCCGGAATGTCCGCCATCACGAACGACTTCATATCCCTGTACTCCACGATGCCAAGACTCGGCACGAGGGTCGTAAACGGATAGTCTGCAATTTTTGGGCGTGCCGAGGAGAGTGTAGCCAGCAGGGTAGACTTTCCTGCATTGGGCAGCCCCACGAGCCCCACATCAGCAAGGACCTTTAGCTCTAGGGTGACTGTACCCTCCTCCCCGCTCTCCCCTGGCTGGGCAAAGCGGGGAGTTTGACGCGTCGACGTTCGGAAGTTCCAATTACCTAAACCTCCCCGTCCTCCGCGCTTTAGGCATATCTCCTGCCCATCCTCCATGATTTCACCGATTTCCTCACCGGTTTCATCATTCTTTGCCACTGTGCCTAGCGGCACCTCAATAATGACGCTCTTGCCATTAGCCCCCGTGCTGCGCTGCTTTCCGCCATCCTCCCCACTCTCAGCCATCGCATGCTTGTTGTACTTGAGGTGTATCAACGTCCACATCTGCGCATTGCCACGCATGATGACATCGCCGCCCTTGCCGCCATCTCCCCCATCTGGCCCCCCCTTAGGTACATACTTCTCCCGCCGCAAATGCGTACTCCCTGCACCCCCATTGCCCGACCGGCAAAAGATACGTACGTAATCAATGAAGTTACTCTCTGCCATTCCTAGCCACCACCGCTCATTTTACCACTCCCCAGCGTTATCCCTACAACGCCTCGATAGCTTCTTCTAACCGCGCCGTAATAGCGCTTATCGCCCCTACCCCATCGATCTCTCGTAGCTTTCCCTGCGCTCGGTAGAAATCAGCCACGGGCCTGGTTTGCTCCTCGTAGACCTTTATTCTGTTGAGTATAATTGACTCGTCCTGATCATCGGCTCTCCCGCTCTCTCGTCCTCGAAGCATTATGCGCTTTAGGAGTTCGTCCTTAGGCACCTCGAGCAGGAGCATGGCCTCAATTTTCACCCCACGGGCCGCCAGCATCTTGTCAAGCTGCTCCGCTTGGGCTGTTGTGCGCGGAAACCCATCAAAAATAAAGCCCTTCGTGTCGCTATACTGATCAAGGCATTCGTTGATAATGCCTATCACCTTCTCGTCAGGCACAAGCTCGCCCCTGTTCATGAAAGCCTTAGCCTCTATGCCTAGAGGTGTTTGCTTCGCAATCGCCTCCCGCAGCATATCACCCGTTGACAGCTGTCGTATACCGTAACGCTGCTCCAAAAACTTAGCTTGCGTCCCTTTGCCCGCCCCCGGAGGACCAAATAGTACTAAATTTAGCATGGCTCGTCCCTTTCTTTTACTTTACCTATTGCTTTTTGCTTTCCTCGTCAAGCACGTACAAATCGGGTAGATTGCGCCCAAGTCCCCCATAGTCAAGCCCATACCCTATGACAAAGAGGTTCGGCACTTCATAACCAATGTGGTCGATCGTGTAATGCTCCTTAAACGCCTCCCTTTTGAAAAACATAGCCGCCAGCTGCACTGATGCTGCCCCCCTGCGCTTAAGCTCACCTAGCAGCACCCGCATGGTAAGCCCCGTGTCAATAATATCCTCCACTACCACCACATGCCGCCCCCGCACATCGCTCCTTAACCCCAATATCTCCTTCGTTTCCCCACGGGACGAAAGCCCATCGTACGATGAAAAGCGAATGAACTCCACGTCGCATGCGCCAGATATACGGCGGAGCAAATCGGCGGCAAAAACGAACGCCCCATTCAGCATACAGAGGAAAAGGGGACGCTCCACTCCCTCCAGCGAACGCTGCACCGATGCGGCTACCCTATCGCAATCCTCTTCTAAGAGCGTCCGACTCCGTAGAACCCGAAACCTCTTATCCCCTACCTGCACACTAGACTCCATAATGCTCTACTCCATATTCAACGCACGAATCACTCCACGCGTTGACGACTTTATAAAGTTTACCACCTCATCGCGTTCCGCCGAGGGAACCACAGAGGCCTCAATCTGCGCCAGGCCCTGCGAAACATTGTACCCAGCCCCATATATCAAATAGTACACCTTCTGCAACTGCTCCATCGCCTCGGCGGAAAACCCACGCCTTTTCAGCCCTACTCGGTTCAATCCACTGTAAGCTAACGGCTCACGCCCCGCCATAGCGTAGGGCGGAACGTCCTTAGTCACCTTGCTCCCGCCCTGCACCATCGCATGTTTCCCTATTCTAGAAAACTGATGGACCAAGCATCCCCCCGAGAGGATGGCGTAGTCGTCCACCTCAACTTCGCCCGCTAGCTGCGTTGCATTGCCCAATATCACATTATCCCCCAACAGGCAGTCGTGCGCCACATGGGAATAGGCCATGATAAGGCAGTTCCTTCCGACAATCGTTTTACCCTTCGACTGCGTGGCGCGATTTACGGTGGCCGACTCTCGTATCATCGTCCCATCGCCTATCTCTGCGGTGGTGTATTCCCCCTTGAACTTTAAATCCTGCGGCACACCTGCCACTACGGCCCCGCTGTGTATCATACAGCTCCGTCCCACACGCGCTCCGTCAAGTATCACCCCATGCGGACCAACCCACGTACCATCACCAATCACCACATCCCCCGCAACATAGGCAAACGCCTCAATCGTAACTCCCTCCCCAATCTGCGCATCGGGATGCACGTACGCTAATTTGCTTATCGCCATCACCTTCGTCCGTCTATTGTTTTTTTGATATCTGTGCCATCAAATCCCCCTCAGCCACAAGGGTGCTCCCCACGAACGCCTCCGCATGCATGTTCGCTATACCCCTACGTATTGGCGCTGTTAACGCTAAGCGGAACACCAGCGTATCTCCTGGCACCACTTTCTGCCTAAAGCGGACATTATCAATTCGTAGGAAGTAGGTCAGGTAGTTCTCAGGGTCAGGCACTGTGCTGAGCACGAGAATTCCTCCCACCTGCGCCATAGCCTCCACTTGGAGTACCCCCGGCATCACCGGCGCACCGGGGAAATGCCCCACGAAAAACCCCTCATTCATCGTCACATTTTTCACCCCAACCACCTCTGTCTCCGAAAGCGACATAATTTTATCCACCAGTAGGAAGGGCGGGCGATGGGGCAGCAACTTCTGAATGGCTACCACATCCATCAGCGGCTCTGCGCTCAAATCCTGACAGGGTGCACTTGGACGTCTCTGTTCGTCTAGTAGCACTTTCCGTATCTGCTTCGCAAACCCCGTATTAGCCGCATGGCCGGGACGTCGAGCCACCACGTGACCCTGTATCCGCTGCCCTACGAGGGATAGGTCGCCCAGCAAATCCAACAGCTTATGCCGCGCCGGCTCATTGTTAAACCGTAGCGGGGAGTCGCTCAAAAAGCCCAGCTCGTTCATGGTGACCTTCTCTACGCCAAACAGCTCTGCAAGGCTGTCCAGCTCCCCTTGCGGCACCTCTTCGTCAACCACAACGATTGCATTGGCCAACGCCCCACCCTTGATTAGGTTCTGCTTGCGCATTGCGCCTATTTCGCTTAAAAAAGAAAAGGTTCTACATGGTGCCACCTCCTCTGCGTAGGCATCCCCCTCAGTAAAACTCGCGTACTGGTGGCTTACAAGTTCCGACTTATAGTCTACGAGCACGTCAACGCTAAAGTCGGCACTGGGGTATACATCAAGCTGAACGCCCCGATCTGGGTCAGAGAACGACATTCGCTCCCGCACTACGTAGCGAGTTCTCATTGCGCTCTGCACCTTCAGCCCCACCCCCTTTATTGCCTCACAGAACGGCTTTGCGCTCCCATCAAGAATGGGTACCTCTTCCCCATTTATCTTCACCAAAGCGTTGTCAACCCCAGCCGTCCACAGGGCGGAAAGCAAATGCTCCACCGTTGCCACCTTCGCGGCGCCATCGCCCAAAGTCGTGCCTCTTGATGTATCCACAACCTTATCCGCTAACGCTGCCACGCAGGGCGAACCCTCCAGGTCTACTCTCGAAAACACTATCCCATGGTTCTCCGCCGCGGGGCAAACCGTTACTTGCACTCTCGCTCCGCTATGGATCCCTATCCCCTCAAACGTAAATTCACGCTCCAGCGTCTGCTGTTGTTCCGACATACCTTCTCCCATTCTTTAATACTATTCCTCACACTCCTTTGCTTGGCAAAGGTACTACTTTCCTTTGAAACTCATTCCAATGCATCTAAAATACTCCCAGCATGCCCCGTACTACTCACCTTTCTACACATTCATCCCCGCTTGAAACAGCAGTAAATGCTTATCCCTTAATATAACTCCCCCCTATCACCACTATTTCTTACCTTTGCGCTATAAAACTATGGAAACAGTAACATCACAACCCTTGGACGCCTCAGGCGCTGCCAGCTTTTGCATTACAGAATTCAAATGCACCAACTTTCGTAGCTACGCCGTTGCCGACATCACACCCGGGCCTCGCCTCAATTGCCTCATCGGAGCCAACGGATCAGGTAAAACCAACGTCCTCGATGCGCTTTACTACCTTGCGCTATGCCGCTCACCGCAAAACCTTAGAGATACCCGGAATATTCGCCACGGCGAATCCGCCTTCGCCATTTTCGGAAAGTTTAGCAGCTCTGCAGCTTCCCCTTTCTCCGTAAGCCTAGGCTATACCGATGGCAAAGTCAAAGAGATACAAATCGATAGCGAGCCTCTCCCTAAAATCTCAGACCACATCGGACGTATCCCTCTCATTGCCGCTTTCCCCAGCGACACCTATATCATTGATGACGGAGGCGACCTAAAGCGCCGCTTCCTCAACGCCGCCATCTCGCAGTACGACCACCAGCACCTCAACGACCTTCTCAAGTACGACCGCCTCGTACGGCAACGCAACGCCCACCTAAAGGATAGCAACCACGACAGCGGCCTTCTCGATGTTCTTGACGCACAGATTGCAGAATGCGCCACCCCCATATTCAAGGCTCGCGTAGACTTCTGCAACGCAATACGCCCACTCTTCCAGGCTTTCTACGCCCAACTTGTTGACTCGCAAGAAAGCGTAGACCTAGAGTACAAAAGCCAGCTACAAAAGGGAGACCTCGTGAATCTCCTCCGCGGCGCAAGGGAAAACGATCGGCAGCTACAGCACACTACGGTTGGTCCCCACCGTGACAACCTCGACTTCTCCCTTGGTGACTTCCCCATCCGCGCAGAGGGTTCGCAGGGGCAACGGCGCAGCTACATGATTGCTCTACGCCTCGCGCAGCTGCAACTCCTTGCGCAAAAGACGAAAGCAACGCCTATCCTTCTCCTCGATGACCTTTTCGACAGGCTTGACCCCGCACGAGTTGCTCGGCTCATCTCCATCGTCCTGAACGAACCCTTCGGGCAGGTCTTTATCACCGACACTCAAACCGACCGCATCGCGGAGGCCCTTGACTACGACACCGACTCCCACCAATTTTTCGGCGTTGAGGATGGAAATATCACCCCCATCAACGTCTAATTCCACCCTGCACCATGCCCAACTCGCTTGACGACCTACCCGAGGAGTATTTCCGTAGCCACTACCCACCCCGCACCATGGGCGATGTGCTACGGGAGGTTCTTTACACCAATCCCAACGCAAGGCAAAATCTCCTCGAGGCGCGCATACGCATGCTGTGGCATAGCCAAAACCCGCCCTACATCAACGCGCACACGGGGCAAATCGTTCTCAACAGGGGGACGCTTCGCATCGAGATCAAAAACGCTGGGCTTAGAGCCAACCTTTCACTCCAGCGGGACGCGGCAAGGGACAGGCTCAACGAACTTCTTGGGGAGAAAATCGTATACAGCCTAATATTCTTCTAACCTATCAACATTACGAAAAAGCTATGGACCTAGAACACCTTCTTTCCCAAGAGAAAATAGACCACCTACACAGTCTCATCGCTAGCGCCCAGCGCATTGCGGTGGTCTGCCACGCTCGCCCCGATGGCGATGCCACTGGCAGCATGACCGCACTAATCCAAATCCTACGCGCACAGGGCCATGAGGTCTTTGGTATCGCCCCAACGCCTGTGCCTCCACCGCTACAGTGGGTAAATGGCTACGACCTTGTGCATACCTATTCCACCTCTAGCCAGTCTATCAATACCCTCTTGGCTAGCGTGCAGCTCTTCATCCACGTTGACCATAACTCGCTCACTCGGGTTGACCCCCAACTCGAAGCGGTGCTGCGCACCTGCGATGCTCCACGCATAATGATCGACCACCACATCCACCCCAGCTCTGAAGATTTTACACTCGGATTCTCACGTCCAGAGTCAAGCTCTACATGCGAGCTGCTCTACGAAATCATCTGCCGCGCATGGGGCAATGAAGCGATAACGCCCGACATCGCCAACTGCCTCTACATGGGCATACTAACCGACACAGGATCCTTCGCCCACGCCTGCGGACACAAGCGCACCTTTGAGGTGGCGGGGACCCTTGTAGAGCTAGGCGCAAACGTGCCCACCATCCGTGACCACGTACTCGGCAGCTACTCGCAGAACCGCTACCGCCTCTACGGCGATGCCATGGCGACAAAAACGGAGTTCTTTGCCAACGGGCAAGCCGCTATCATCGTGCTATCTAGCGAGTTCCTCAACAGTTACAACTTCACTAGCGGCGACACCGAGGGTCTCGTCAACGAACCCCTCACCGTGGAGGGCGTGGCGATCTCTGCCTCCATTTCTGAGCGAACTGATGGGCTAATTCGCGTATCGCTGCGTAGCCGTGGAAACGCCGAGGTAAACACCATCGCTAGGAACTATTTTAATGGCGGAGGGCACCCACAAGCCAGCGGCGGAACGCTGAACATGTCGCTCCGAAAGGCTGCGCTCTTCGTACGCCTCGTTATTGCGAGAGCTATTGAAACGGGCGAGTGCTTCTGCACCCATCATGATTGCTAGCTAGTTGGCGAAAGGGGAACGGCAGTGCAGCCAAAGATGCCCGTGAAGGGGGCGTTGCTTCTTGCTAATTCTAGCTGAACCATGTAGTAGGGGAGTGCCGCAACAAAAGCTGCTCTCCCTTTACGCCATTCTCTACATTCCTTCCCGCCTCACCAGCAGCGCCACATTCTCCACGTGCTTTGTACGGGGAAACATATCCACCGGCTGCAATGCCACAACATCGTAGCGCCCTCCGAGTTGCTCTATGTCCCGCGCCTGCGTAGCGGGATTACAGCTCACGTACACGATCCTCGGTGCGCCCAGCTCTAGCAATGAGGCCACAGCCTTCGGGTGCATCCCAGCCCGCGGGGGATCGCACACCACCACATCTGGCACCCCATGCCGCTGGAAGAATTCCTCACCCACTATGCGCTCTACCTCCCCCACGTAAAACTGTACATTCTTCACCCCATTGCGCTGCGCATTCCTATGGGCATCCGCTATCGCCTCCGGCACGCTCTCCACCCCAACCACGTGCCTCGCATGCCCCGCCAGCGACAGCGCAATGGTCCCCGCGCCAGTGTAAAGGTCGTAGACCAACTCACTCCCTTTCAACGCAGCAAAATCCCGCACCACCCCATAAAGACGCTCTGCCTGGCGCGAGTTCGTCTGGTAAAACGACTTCGGCCCTATCCTGAACCGCAGGTTCTCCATTTTCTCCTCGATGCAGTCATCTCCTGCGTAGACGTGCATCTCCAAATCGTAGAGCGAGTCGTTCACCTTCTGGTTTTCAGTCCACTGCAGCGATGTAATCTGTGGAAACTTCTGTCGTATCGCCTCCAGCAAGCCCTCCACGGCCTCGTTCCACTCATAAACCACCAGCAGCACCATCACCTCGCCGGTGGTGGCAACCCGTACCATCAAGCTGCGCAGCAGCCCCGCCTGCATCCGGGCATCGTAGAACGATAGCCCATACGCCACGGCGTACGAGTAGACAAAATTACGTATGGCATTGCTCGGCTCCGGCTGCAGGCAGCAATGCTCTATGTGCAGCACCCTATCCCATTTCCCAGGCACGTGAAAGCCCAATGCCAGCGGCAAAGGCCCTTCTTCCGTGTTCACAGCCTCCTCGGTGACCTCCACCCGCCACCCCAATGGGCTAAAGGTAAACTCCAATTTGTTACGATACCCATCCGTCTGTTCGCCGCCTAGCACGTGCGCCACCTCCGGCAACGCCACCTTCCCTATCGTGCGCAGCTGCCCTTCCACCTGCGCCCGCTTCGCCTCCAGCTCCTCCACGTAGGGAATCATCCGCCACTGGCACCCCCCGCACGCCCCGAAATGTGCGCATCCTGGATCAACACGCAGTGGCGACAGCTCCTCGTAGCGCACCACGTATCCTTCAAGCGTACGCTTGCGCATCTTGGTGACCTGCACCTCTACCACGTCGCCCGGTGCCGTTTGCGGCACAAACAGCGTCCCCTGCTCCACGTACGCCAAGCATTTCCCCTCCGCCGCGATGCGCTCCATGCGCACATGCTCCAGCCGTGGTTTACTCTTTCTCGCCACTTCTCTTTCCCTATTTACCGTTTATTACCGCTGCAAAGGTAGCGTAAAATCAACACCTCTAAACAGCGCAGAGGGGAACGCCTCTCTCGGTATTCCCCTCCACTCAAAAATATGCACTTACTAGCGTCTTCCTTCTAGAAGCCAAAGAAATAGGCCAAAGACACGCCCGCACTCGATGGCCTATACTTTATCTCTTTGACCGACGACATATTCATTAGCCCCAAATCGTAGTAGGCACCCACGCGAAAGCCCCCCAGCAGCACCCCAGCATGCATAGAAAGATCCATAAGGAAACGGTTGTTTCTGCCATCATCCCCAAACGTCATATCGCCTTCGTTCTTAATCGCTGCAATCTCTATATCTCCAGTATGTTTGTTCCTTCCCCCCATAGCCACCGTAAATTGCGGACCCAGCTGCGCGTAAATGCCGATAACATCCCCAAACGAATAGCTCCACCCCGCACGCACTGGAATCTGGATGGTATAGAGCGAACGATTCCACGTATAGTTCCTAAGAAGATTCTCGCTCTTTACATGACTGCCAAGAAGCGCAAACTGCGCCCCGCTCTCCACTTCAAACCCTAGCGGCAGACCAAGATTCACCGCCAAGCCCGCATGCGCCGCTAACGCTGCGCCTGAATTCTTCGAATCTCTTGAAAAGCCCGCCAAATTGTATTGATAGTTCGCATACGCAGCACCCATTCCTGCCCTAACCCCAAAACCGAACTTTGCGCTTGCGCCGGTCGCAGTCACCAGCAGCAACGCAGCAATTAGTACCCCTGCTCTCTTCATAACTCCCATAATTTTAAACTATTTAACTCACACGTCTTGCACGGCAAAATTTATGCCACCGCGCAACCACCCTCTCCTATGACCCCCAACGAACCACAGGATGAAACACCCCCACATAGCCCCCAATAAAAAAAGAGAGGTGCGCCTACAGCCCTCTCCCTGTAAACGCACGCTCTCTCCCTCTAGTGACTCCGGCGGGATTCAAACCCACAACCTTCTGATCCGTAGTCAGATGCTCTATTCAGTTAAGCTACGGAGCCCTCATCTATTTTTCTCTACTCCTCTGCTACACCCACTCCTCTATTCACTATCAATCTCAACGCCTTCCAATCTCTGCACCCTAGTGACCCCGGCGGGATTCAAACCCACAACCTTCTGATCCGAAGTCAGATGCTCTATTCAGTTAAGCTACGAGGCCTTGCCCCCACTACTTCGCCGCCTCCTCGTGCTGCTGCGCCACCATGCGTGCCTTGCGCATAAAGTCTTCCTTTATGTTCGCACGCTTGCCCGTCAGCTTGCGCAGGTAATAGATACGCGCACGGCGCACCTTGCCGTACTTGTTCACCTCCACCTTCGCCACGTACGGCGAATTCATTGGGAATATACGCTCAACGCCTATTCCGCCCGAAATCTTGCGCACGGTAAACATCTTGTTGTCACGATGTCCGCGAATCTGTATCACAACGCCACGGAACTGCTGGATACGCTCCTTCTGCCCCTCACGTATACGGTAATGCACCGTGATCGTGTCACCGCTACCGAACTCTGGCATCGGCGCCTTCTCGTCCTCTACTATCTCCTGCGCCTTCTCATCGCCCTGCGCTGCCGCAGCCGCATCGCTCGCCATCTGCGCCTCACGCGCCACATTAGCAAACGCCTGCTCCGCTATCTCTATCAAATCGTTTCCTATCTTCGATGCCATCGCTCTGTCCCGCTTTCCTAAATTCCGTTTCTTCCTTTTGCACAGGCAATCCGCCGCCCTCACCCCCCAATCTTTCACTCCCCTATGCGAGGCGCAAAGTTACTACTTTATTTCCAATCACCAACTTTCCCGCCGCTTTTTACACCCAGCAAAGCTAAAAAAGGAACTGTAAACTACTAACAAACAAAGAATTAGCTATAGTGAAAATTATAGTACACGGCGTGGGGTGCTTTACGGCACGCACGCCATGTACTATCCTCATTTCTCCTACTTCTGCTGCGCCTTTTCCACAATCTCCACGCTCCGCTTTACGAAACGCTGTAACGCCTCGCCCTTCAGCTGATTGTTCGAGAGCAAGGCTAAATCGTAGATCTGCCCCGCTAGCTCATTGCTCTTCCCATACTCCGAGAACTTGCTGCGCCGCGCCTCCTTCGCCTTATCTATCTCTGCGTACAGCGCCTCGCGCCGCTTCTTGTCCTCTTCGGGTACCTTATCGTACTCCACCCCCTTCGTGCGTTCGTTAATGGCCTTTAGCTCCTCCTCAAGCGGCGTGAGCGCGGCCTCGCTCGTCTTGATATCCTCGCGTAGCGCCGCCTCCGCCTCCTGCCACATCTTCTTCACCAGCGGGTGCGAGCTATTCAGCACCAAATCAAGACCCTGCGGCATAGAGCCGAATAGCGGGTTCGTGGGGCTCATCGCCTGCATATCGTACATACGGCGCATGAACTCGTTTTGCGTCACTACGGCCGGCAGCTCCCCCTCGCCCAGCTCTTCAAAGCGCACCGTAATGTGCTCCTCGCCACGCGCCACGCCTTCCATCACCTCCCGCAGCACGCCCTGCGCCTCCTCGCTCAGGCTTACCGCTGCCGCACCCCCCTTGTCAATCAGCTTATCAACGGTGTTCGCATCCACCCGCATGAAGCGGGTCTTCTCTAGCTTCTGCTCTAGATGGTTTACTAAATGCGCGTCGAGTTGCCCATCCATCAGCAGCACATCGTACCCCTTAGCCTTCGCCGCCTCTATGTAGCTCCACTGCCCCTCACGGTCGGTGGCGTAGAGGTAAATCACGTCTTCCGACTTATCCGTTTGGTTCGGTGCCACCAGCTCTCGGTACTCACTCTGCGTAAAGTACTTGCCGTCAATGTTCTTAAAGAGCATGAACTCTGACGAACGCTCGTAGAACTTCTCGTCTGTCACCATCCCATAGGTGATGAAAAGCTTTAGGTCGTCCCACTTCGACTCGTACTGCGCCCTGTCCTCCTTGAAGAGCTCCGCGAGGCGATCCGCCACCTTCTTGGTGATGTACCCCGCAATTTTCTTCACGTTCTGGTCGCTCTGCAGGTAGCTTCGCGACACGTTCAGTGGGATGTCGGGCGAATCTATCACGCCGTGCAGCAGCGTTAGGTACTCAGGCACAATGCCCTCCACCGAGTCGGTAACAAATACCTGGTTGCAGTACAGCTGTATTTTGTTGCGCTGGATGTCAAAATTCGACTTCAGACGCGGGAAGTAGAGTACCCCTGTGAGGTTAAATGGGTAATCCACATTCAGATGGATATGGAACAGCGGATCCTCTGCCATTGGGTAGAGCGCACGGTAGAACTTGTCGTAATCCTCATCTGTCAAGTCTGCTGGCTTTCGGGTCCATATCGGCTCCGCATCGTTTATGATGTTTAGCTCATCGGTCTCTTCCTCCTTGCCGTCCTTCCACGTGGTTTTCTTGCCAAAGGCGATGGGCACCGCCATGAATCGGCAATACTTCTGCAGCAACTCCTGCACGCGCTGCTTCTCTAGAAACTCCGCATTCTCCTCGCTAATATGGAGAATAATATCTGTCCCCCGCGCTGCGCGGCTTCCCTCCGAAACGGTGTACTCCGGATCGCCCTTGCAACTCCAGCGCACCGGTTTCGCACCCTCCTGCCACGACAGCGTATCAATTTCCACCTCATCGCTCACCATGAACGCCGAGTAGAACCCAAGCCCGAAATGGCCTATGATTGCTCCAGCATCCTTATACTTGTCTAGGAAGGACGTTGCCCCCGACAGCGCAATCTGGTTGATGTACTTCTCCACCTCGTCCGCCGTCATCCCTACCCCCTTATCGCTGATGGTCAACGTCTTCGCCTCCTTGTCTAGGCGCACCTCAATCGTCTCATCGCCTAGCTCCCCCGTAAAATCGCCAGCCCGCGACAGGGTACGCAGCTTCTGCGTTGCGTCCACCGCGTTCGCCACTATCTCCCGTAAAAAAATCTCATGGTCGCTATACAGGAACTTCTTGATTATAGGGAATATATTCTCTGTTGCTACCCCTATCTTACCACTCTTTGCCATAACTCTCCCGCTATACCTTAAATTCTACACTCTCGCACGGCGCATTTCCCGCGCTCACGCTCCTCCAATGCGGAGGCAATTGGAGTGCCAGCAACAAAGCAGCCGACATTTTGTCATAGCAAGAGCCTCTGCACAGGCCAAAATTGGCAGCCTTCTAGAGACCTTTGGCGGGGGTGCAGGAGCCGCTTCTTCCACCCTCCGTCCTCTTTTCACTCCATGCTGCCGCAACCGCAGCGTGCAGCCCTCTACCTCCCAACCGCGTTAATATCCGAATTGAACCGCTCGCCGGTCTTGGAACGGTACGCACCGCCGAAACGCCAATACACGTTCAGGTATACCGCCCGGGTTTGCCAATCAAAATCCCAATTCGCCGTCACCCCATCCGAATGCGTCGTGTAGTTCATACCGGTAGTCAAAAGGTTTATGCCCTGCAGAACGAGGACGAAACTCCTATTCCTAAGCGGGTAGAAGTACACACCCGCATTCAATGCGGGCTGCGCCTTGTAGTGACGGTACGCGTTGCGCCTCGCGCTGCTGTAGCCACCCCATGCGGTGAGTGCCCACATGCTATTGATGGGGAAGTCCGCGCCCATCCGCACGCCAAAACTCCACTCATCATTAACCAGCCAATCGCCCCCTTTGTCTTGACTCTTCACCCCCTGCCCCCTCGCATTAAACCACACGCTGCACCACGATGCGGCATCCCAATTTCCCCCCACGCCAACGTATAGGTTTCGTTCCTGCTTTAGATTTACGTAGCTCTTTAGCCACGTAGAATCGGTTAGTTTGCTCGAGTACGACTCTATAGGGTTCGCTATATACGTCCACTTTGCATCCTCGTAGAACGAACAACTCTCCATCCGCTGCGCCATGCTGAGCTCCACCCCATGCGAGTAGGCCGACATCAACCTCTGGTTGCCAATAGAAAACTCATTGTAAAAATCTGCCATGCGTTTTGCCGATGTGAGCATTGATGCCCCGGGCCGATCCACCCTCCCGCTATAGCTCAAAGAAAAATGTAGTGCTTTGATGGGGGTATACGCCACGCCCCCGCTAAAGAAAGCATCATTGGCATGACGGCCGTACGGGTTGCTTTGCCGCTCATCGTTGCTGCGCATACGGTAATGCTCGTAGCGTACGCCTGCGTTTAGAGTCACCTTGTCGCTCGCCTCCCAGGAAAGGTCACCATAGGCACCATACACCTGCGTTAGGGAGCTGCTACGCTGCCGCTCCTCCTCTATGGGTGTCCAGTCTTCAGCACTAGCGGTGCGGGTGCTGTACTCCGCCTCAACCGAACTTCCCGCCACATCCGCCGCAAGCCCTGCATCCAGCTGGAAGGCATGCGGAAGTGGCGCCGCCACATCTGCCGAGAAGCTAAAGAAAAAATCATTCGGGTTGGAGTCCTTTACACGCCATTCCCGATCGCCGAGCTCCAGCCCATGCCGTTCCGTCGCGCCCTGCGCACCGTCAAGCGTCCCGATGGCCGATACGGACAGCTCCAGCCCTTCGTCGTTGAAGGTGTGCGTGTACAGCGCATTAGCCTCATTCGACATCATCCGCTCTCGCGATAGCCCGCCGCCATGCTGGATTGCCTGCGCTTTGTACGTTCGCTCCGCGCGCCGCGTATACTTGTCGTTATAGTAGTCCATTGCCCAAAAAATTGACAGCACGTCTTTTTGCGTGGGGAGGTAATCGATGCCAACCTTAGGCCGTAATCGTAAATTATTCATTCGGTCGTTGAGCTGGTAACGCTCCAAGGGCTCGCCATGCGCATCGGTAGAACTATAGGTGAACGCATTTCTTGCCCCCTCGTATCCCCCGAACAACGCCCCGAAGAAGTTAACCTTTTTTAGCCCCACGTTGGCCGATGCCGATAGGCTGTAGCAGTTATCCGAACCGCCCGCAGCTTGCAGCACGGAGTTAAACCCCACCTGGTAGCGTTTTAGTTTGATATTCACCACCCCGCCCACATCGCTCGCCCTATAGCGCACGGAAGGCGTGGTGATAATTTCAATGGAGGCCACCTCGGCCAAATTTATTGTGTTGAGCTGTGTAGTGGAAAGCCCCGACGGCTTCCCATTAATAAGCACCCGGAACGCTGCACCCCGCAGCGTGATGTCCATTGGAGAGGTCACCTCAAAATCCGGAATCCGCTTGAGCAAATCGGTCATCACGGCGCCCGCTGCCAGATCCTCCATCTGCGGCGTTACCACCTTGCGGTTAGGCTTTAGCATCAGGAATGGGGCATCCCCCTTCACGGTCACCTGCTCAATGGCGAGCTGGTCAATGGTAAGCGGTACGTCGCCTATCGCAAAATCATTGTTTTTTGTACTTTCTAAATCGAGATGTAGCGTTTTAGGCTTATAACCAAGTGCTTGAACCTTGATGGACAACGCTTTGCTCGGCACCTTGACCAGCTTAAAGTTTCCCTCAGAGTCGCAGATAGCACCGCTGAAAACCTCGCCTTCTGGCGTAACCAGCTGCACCGTTGCATAGGCAACCCCCTGCCTTGATGTAGAGTCCACGGCACGCCCCACCAGCTCGTGTCCGCGCCCCTGCTCCTTCTTCTCTTTGCGCTGCGCCGCTGCGCCCATAGGCAGAGCGCACAGCAGCAGTGCCGCTAAAAGCACCACCCACGCCCCGTGTCTTCCTCTAGATGTGTTGCACATAATATTTACGTAGGTTTTAGGTTACCTGTACATATTCCAAAGCCGACTATACTGACCGCATAATTTGAGTAATGCGGAGTGTGTACCTTGCTCTACTACGCTACCTTTCGAAAGAACGTATATACAATCAGCTTCACTAATAGTATGGAGACGATGCGCTGCCATAATCGTGGTACGCTTACGCATTATAGGACGAAGTGCATCCCACAACTGACGTTCCGACTCAATGTCAAGATTCGAAGTTGGCTCATCTAACAACAAAAGATTCGGATTCATCACTAAGCATCTCGCCAACGCAATGCGCTGTTTTTGCCCTACAGAAAGATTAATTCCCCTCTCATCAATCCTAGTGTCGTATCCTCTCGGCAACGTACCAATAAAACTTGCAATTTGCGCATCTCTAGCTGCCTGTACCATTACGTCGTAATCGTCCAAACCCAAGAGAATATTCTCGCGTATCGTAGTTGCGAATAAATTCGGTTCTTGCGATAATACCGCAATGCGAAATGTAGATAACTGCTCTCCTCTATGCATGGGCAACCCATTAAACAGAACAGATCCAGCTGTTGCTGCCTGAATCCCCAAAACAGTTCTCATAATAGTACTTTTCCCACTTCCACTTTCTCCCACAAGAGCCACGAAAGAGCCATCCGGTACCGTAATAGACACATCGTTTATGGCATCTCTGACTCCATATCGAACTGTAACATTTCGCAACTCGATGGAAATTGCTCCTTCATAGCCAACCAAATGCTCACTCTTTGCATCAGACATCCTTATGCACTCCGGAAGGCGTAAAATTTCCTCAACCCTTTCCCACGCCGCCACCCCTTGTTGCATACTGAGCAAAGAATTTACCATACGCGACGAAGGACCAAAAACATATCCCGTAAGCGTATTAAATGCGATTAGTCCGCCCAATGAAAACGTTCCTTGAAAAATAAAATGAGATCCAAACCCTATGATAAGAATCGGTGACAGCCCGCCGATTATTGAAATGACTACCCTCGCAATGCCTTCGACACCATTCTTTTTAACTCCTGCCTCTACCACCTTCCCCTGCTGTTTACACAGCTTGTTCATGTCAAATGCGGAAGCGTGAAGCGCAACTACGGTATCAAGAAGACCAATCGTCTCCTCAAGCTTTTTTGTGTACTGTGCACTCTGTTCGTACCATCTAACGGCTGCCAACCGTATCTTTGAATTGAAATAATACCAAGTCGCAATAAAAAATGGTAACGTTATAAGTGCAATAGAAGCTAAACGCCAATCCAAATAGTACAGCAGAATGATTCCCACCACTAAAATTAGAACATCTTTAACTAAATTCGCTAAGACATCCGTGAACAGGGATCGTAACCGCCCTGTGTCATCTGTAACCCGTGATAGAAGGTATCCCGTCTGCTGAGTATGTCTATACGCAGGATCCACACTGCGCAATTTTCGGACTAACGACAGCTGAATGTCTTTGAACACATCCAGTTCAAACTTCCCAAGATAATATTTCTGAAAATATCCGCTAATGCTCGAAGCAATCAAAATCGCTCCACTTAGCAAACAAATCGTGACCACCCCGCTCACGTCTCCCAATGGAATAACATCATCTACGAGGTGTTTCGTAAGAAGCGGCACGGGCAGCAATAAGAATACACTCATCAACATCCCTAAAACCCCCACAAAACACTCTCCACTATACGGCAAAAGGTAGGGACGAATCCCCCGTACGCTACGATGAAGTCTCCCTAATGACACCATTTAACTAGCACTCCAACTGTCCCACCGTCTGAAGCAACGTTTTCAAAGCATCCCATGCTTGTGGATCCTTTTTTGCCTTCACTAGCTCAGCAATAATCTTCTCAAACTCCTCCCCCTGCGCCTCGCACATTCCCTGCTTAGGCTCTCCGAGAAAATTCATTTCAGAGATATCAAAAAACCATCGGATGGCACAGCCTCCACATAAGCGACGCATCCAACATTTCTGACATTTCTGATGATTCTTTCTGACCACACGTAAAAAGGGGAAACGCTCTTCGTACCTATTCCTACTAGTAAAAATATTGTCCCCATATATTGAACCCAAACTTAACCTCTTGGTACCTACAGTAATGTGACACGCATACAGGTCTCCATGAATGTCAATCGACACAATGTTTTCTCCCACCGGACACATCTCGCGGTACACATTATGCACAAGCCCTGGAAGAAGCTGATCAACCCCCGTGTCGTAAAATTGGCTTTCTGGTATGCCGAGAATGGTACGTTCAGTATGCCAATCCTCTGAATCCTCCTGAATCACATGCCTCCGATCATCAGCAAGAATATCCGTTGCTACAGAACCGTAAATGCCGTAAGTGGAATATGCAAAGTCATACAAATCTCGCCCACTAATCCGCCTTCGCCGATGCTCTTTGCTGACCGTTCCCTCAAAGCGCACCTTCACATCTGTTTCAGATTGAATTCGCCGAATAAAACGATTCACATCGTCATAACTTCCCTGACCATCCCTTTTCCTTCTATTGAAATCGTGAATCTCTTTCGGTCCATCTAAACTAACTGTAATAAAATCGATGTGGTCTCTTATCAAACAAACAACCTTGTCGTTTAAAATCGTGCCATTTGTTATAATCCCAAATTTAGGAATTGCCTCTATTTGCCCCCGATCGTACGCCTCTTTGAACTGTGCACATACCGTTTCTATAACCGGTGTATTCAGCATTGGCTCTCCACCGAAAAAGACTACATGCTCAACCCGATCAAACTGTTGACAAAGGAAATCAACGACATCAACTGCTGTTTGCCTCGTCATCAATCCTCTTTCGTGACCATAGTCTCCCCCCAGCGCATAGCAGTACGAGCAATTCAGATTGCAATCGTTTGAAACGTGCAACGTAACACGGTTCAGAACCGACTTACCAGCATCGCAATGCCCCGTCTCTTCCATTCTCTGCGAAGCAAAGCAAAGCTGCGCCTCTAATTTTTCCAACGCTTCACGCACATCGTCTGAACTCATGCCTTCGTGATGAAAACACCCTTCCTGTTGATATAGCCTAACTGCTTCCGCTAAACCCTTTTGCAACTCAACGATGCAACCATTCGTTGGGGCGTAGGCCACGGCTCCGCCATCTCCTACGCCCCAAATCAAATGGAGCTGCTTCACATGTAGAAACGTAGCACTCTCCATTTCCAATCTCGCTGCTTAATGCTAGTGGGAACCTATTTGACTTTTTGGGTCAATCCATCCGCCGCACTCCCCTTTAGATCCACCACAACCGCACCCTTGCCCGCAACGCCCATGGTTATTCTGACATCCATCGTACATCTCACATGACATACCCTCAGTCAAGTCGCTCAAATCTACCACGCTGAAAGACAACAAATCATCCATAGTAACAAAATTTTAAAGTTAACCTCTACGCAAATGTAGCACTTATTTTTCAATTCGCAAATCCTCTACTGAGACCTTTGAAAGGAAAATTTCACCCGCAAATACAACTGCGGCTGCAAAGGTAAACAAAATGCTTCGTTGGGCGTTTTGTACCCGAGTTTTTTTTTCGCAGCCCTGCGTTGCGCTTATCCTGTATTCGTTCAATCTGCTCTTCGGTAAAGTCGGGGAAATGGCTGTTCTTGGGGATGGATGGACTGTACGCTTAAACTTTCGGCTGATGACCGATTTGTCCCGCCCTATGTTTTGGCGATTTCCGTTTGCGCTTAGCCTCGCGCATGCATCCGCGAAATTGTGCACCTATGCTGCTACGCTGCCGCTCCTCCTCTATGAGCGTCCAGTCTTCAGTGCTAGCGGTGCGGGTGCTGTACTCCGCCTCAACCGAACTCCCCGCCACATCTGCCGAAAAACTAAAGGAAAAATCATTCGGGTTGGAGTCCTTTACACGCCATTCCCAATCGCCGAGCTCCAGCCCATGCCGTTCCGTCGCACCCTGCAACCCTTCCTCACGTTGCAATGCCCATGGCTACTGCTGCACAACAAAAAAACAGACCCATTCTTTAAAAATTTTACCATCTTTACGCCGTACACCGCGAAGGGAAACAGCCAAAACATCACACGGCGCAAGGGATTTATAACTAATGGCAACGGCTATGATTCTAAACAGCGAAGACATCAACTACGACTGGGTAAGCTACGTTGACAATGGCATTGAATGGCTATTCCAATATGCCGAAACGGAGAATGCGTGCATAATCAAACCGAACGGCAAGGCTATTAGCGGCTCTGTAGCCATCCCCAATACAATCCCCACCCCGAGTGGCGCCCCCCTTAGGGTTGTGGCGATTGCCGACTACGCTTTCACCGATTGCACGGAGATCACCGCCATTCGCATCCCCGCGCACGTCGCGGCTATTGGAATATGCGCATTCAGCGGATGCACCGCGCTACAGGGGATTGAAGTGGATGACGACAACGAAGTGCTCTGCGCTGTGGCGGGAACGCTCTTTAGCCGAGATAAAAGGACCATCCTTCGCCACCCTCCTCGCAAAGGCGAAACGTACGAGATGCCATCTGGGGTGATTGCAATTGGGGACTACGCATTCGCAGATTGCGACGAGCTAACCGCTCTAACCCTCCCCGAAAATCTAATTTCCATTGGGGAGGGTGCATTTTACAACTGCCGCAATCTCCAAACCCTTACCCTGCCCGACAGCGTGGAAACCATTGGGAACTACGCCTTTAGCGACTGTAGCCAGCTCCAATCAATATCCCTACCCCATGGGATCACCATCATCCAATGCGGCACCTTTTACAACTGCCACAAGCTCATCACGGTGCGCATCCCCAGCAGCGTCACCGCCATTGATTACGGCGCATTCTATGGCTGTAGCGCCCTCGTCTCTATCGCCCTCCCGCCCAGCCTAACGACCATCGGGGACCACGCATTTTTCGGCTGCCAAGCATTAAGCTCCATCGCCATCCCCAACGGTACGGCATCCATCGGCATCAGCGCATTCAATGCATGCTCTAGGCTACAGCGATTTGAGGTGGCGGAGGGTAATGAATACTACTGCACGGCAGATGGGGTGCTTTTCAGCAGGGGCATGCAATCCCTCGTCTCCTGCCCCAACGGCAAGGTTGGGGTCTATGCAATTCCCCAAGGAGTGCAGGAAATTGGGTACTACGCCTTTGCCTACTGCAGCCGGCTAACCGCGATCCATATAACTTCAAGCGTTACCAACGTGCCGCCCGGCGCATTCCTCAACTGCCAATCGCTGGAAAGCTTTGGGGTGTCCCCTGACAATGGGAACTACCAAGCTACTGACGGTTTACTCTACACCAAAAACGGCGAAACGCTGATAAGCTACCCAGGGGGAAGAATTGGACCCTGTAAGATTCCTAACTCTGTACTGGCCATCGGAGACTATGCGTTTTGCGGTGCCAAGCTAACCGACATAACCATTCCCAATGGAGTCCAAACCATCGGTGAAACCGCATTTAACGGCTGCCTCTCCCTTCAATCAGTCAGACTTCCAAACAGCATCAAAACCATCTGTGATGGCGCATTTTACGGCTGCCCCTCCCTGGAAAAAATAACCATCCCGCTAGGCACTGCCAGCATAGGCGAGGATGCCTTTAGCCATTGCGGCAAGCTGAATGGGGTATACTGCCTACAGAACACCGGCACAATGGAGGTAAGCGACAGTGCCTTTATCGGAATTGCTAGCTCTGCTACGCTCTACGTGCCGCAAGGTGAAGTAAAAAGCCTTCGGAACAATGAGAGCCAATGGTGGGCGCCATTCTCAACCATCAAGGAGCTAGCGGCCGCACCCCAAACGGATTCCGTTCCTCCTTCAAATGCCCAATGCTAGCCCTCTCCCCTTACTCTAGGGCGTCCCCCGGGGGCGATCTCACGCCATACTGCAGCCATATCCGCAGTCTCGGTCTCTCAATCGGGCTTACCCTCGCAGCCCGCCCATGTGAAATCCCACATTGAATTTTCGTGTGGAATAGGTCGCCAGGGTCAGTCTTTCAGACTGCTTTTGCCCTGCGGGCAGAGTACCGGGGGTTTGAAAACCCCCGGCTATTCAAAGACCGTCCTGCGGACGGAAAGCGCAGCGGCTGCGCCGCACCCTTTTCAATATCTGCGCTTTCAATGGCACGGGCAACTGCAGATGACCGCCTCCCACATTTCGCAACATGCAGCGGTACGGTCTTGCGCATTGTTTCGCAGCAGCCATAGGCAACCAAGCTCACGCCGTAACCTGCATGCATCCCTCCCGCCCGCATAAATTTTCGCCGCAGTGCAGCCCCGTCCGTAGGACGGTCTCTCAATCTGGCTTACCCGCGCAGCCCTTGCGTGTTAATTCTCACATCGAATTTGCGCTTATAATGGGTCGCCAGGGTCAGTCTTTCAGACTGCTTTTGCCCTGTGGGCAGAGTACCGGGGGCTTGAAAACCCCCGGCTATTCAAAGACCGTCCTACGGACGGAAGGCGCAGCGGCTGCGCCGCACCCTTTTCAATATCTGCGTTTCCGATGGCGCGGGCAACTGCAGATGACCGCCTCCCACATTTCGCAACCTGCCGCGGCATGGCCTTGCGCATTATTTTGCAGCAGCTATGGTAACCAAGCTCCCAACGCAATCTGCATGCGATGCCCCCATCCTGCATAGATTTTCACCGCTCTGCAGCCCTTCCGCGTTAATTCCAACGTTGAATTTGCGCATACAATGGGGCGCCAGGGTCAGTCTTTCAGACTGCTTTTGCCCTGTGGGCAGAGTACTGGGGGTTTGAAAACCCCCGGCTATTCAAAGACCGTCCTACGGACGGAAAGCGCAGCGGCTGCGCCGCACCCTTCTCAATATCTGCGCTTTCAATAGCGAGGGCCACTGCAGATGACCGCCCCCACATTTCGCAACCCGCTGCGGTACGGTCTTGCGCATTGTTTCGCAGCAGCCATAGGCAACCAAGCTCACGCCGTAACCTGCATGCATCCCTTCCACCCGCATAAATTTTCGCCGCAATGCAGCCCTGTCCGAAGAACGGTCTCTCAATCGGATGGAATCGCACGACCCTTCGTCATAACCTGCACACTATGCCTTTCGTAGTTCCACACGAACCCATACAGGTTTTCCTATGAAACCCTCATAAATTTTTGCAGACCGATGCAGCCCGTCCGAAGGACGGTCTCTCAATAGCCGGGGGTCTTCAAACCCCCGGATCCTCGCCTAAAAGGCGAGACAGTCTGAAAGACTGACCCGCATGACCCTTACCGCGTTCAACGGCATGAACGGCACATAGAATCATCCCCTCACGACCAGCATGGCCCCGCCGTAACCTGCCACCCTGCATAAGATTTCGCCGCCCATGCAGCCCTGTCCGAAGGACGGTCTCCCAATAGTCGGTAGGGATAAAACCCCGGTAACCTTGCCCAAGGGCAAGATATGATAGCTACTCAGCCCCTCTCTCATCCCATATCACCGGCGGAAGGGGCTGTGATGGAGGCGTTTTGGGCTTCATGGGTGCTTTTGCGGTGTCAAGCGTGGGCGGGGGCGGTGCGCTGGGGTCATCCTGCCATAGAATGGGCGTACTCTTCTGCTTTCTTGCCTTTACTAAACGCGCCGAGTCGTCACGGGGGAGGCCGTGCGCCTCATTCCAGGCATCCCGCAGCGAGGCCTTCTCCACGTCTACCCGCTCCTGAATGTAGCCGCCGAGCGCCTCCGTATCGTAGCGCACGTAGGCACTTGAAGCGTCTCCCTCAATCAGCAAAAACAGCCACATCTTTGAGCTTTCGTCATCAGCCGCAATGGCATTTTCCTCTAGGTTTCGCTTCCTAGCCCGCACCCTATTGAAGAGGATATCGCCCAGCCCCACCTTTACCCGGTAGATGTATCTCCCGTTGAAATGGTGTTCCCCAGAGGCCGTAAGGCTCAGCGCGGACGAATTGACCTGCATGGCTGGTATTGATACCCGCCCATTACGGATGGAGATGGTATTGTACAACGTTGCGAAACGGAGATTCATAAGCTCATCGAGCGAAATGAACTTGGAGAGGTAGGTTAACGGTTGCACGTTTATCAAGGCTCCGCTGGTAATCGCAACGTCTGCCTGCGCCTGCACGTCTGACATATTGAACGCGCCACCATGGAAGGGTATCTGAAGGTTGAATTTTCCAGAGAGCTTGCCCTCAAGGTTCTCGCTACGTAGGGTGTTCTGATTAAAATTATCAAAGCTCTTAAAGAGCTGTGGCAGATCGAGCTGCCGTTCGTAAAGGTCGGCGGAGAGGAGCAGCGTGCTATCAGCCTGTTGCGAGAGCGTTACGAGGCCGCGGGTAGAGCCGCCGAGGAACGAAGCGCTGTTAATCCAACCGCTGAAATTCCCGGCGCGCGCCGAGAACCGCATACTCACCGAGTCGAGTTGCGCCTTTTTCCATTGCGAATCACGGATGGCGATCCCCCCATCGATGCTCCTCGCGTAGTTCCATAGGCTCGCACCATTCTTGGCTGTGCTGCTGCTATCGCTGCCCGCGATGGCGCCGAACGGCACCCTATCGAAATCAAAATTATCGAGCGAGGCGTTGACGGTCCAGCGCGTGCGCCCCACGCCCGACCTCAGGAAGTCGGATGCGCTAAAAGCGATTTCCAAGGGTTGCCCTTCCACCTTGGCGCGCAGCATACCCTTGGTGACATCGTAGTCCACCACGGTAAGGGCCGCTTCCATTTCGGTGAGTTTTATGGATGGGGAGAGCCGCACCTCCACCTTCTCCATATCGGCCTCCATGCGCATCTTGGGGAGAATCGCCTTCGCTAGCGATATGCTATCGAGTGCAGGGAATGTGGCTACGTACTCCCCGGCCGTCCGCAGCGAGGTGTAGCGTGGTTCGTATTTACTCCATGAGCTGGGCAAGAATTCTGAGTCAGAAAGCTTCACATCCCACTTTGCGTATATTGATGGTCGTTGCAGATTGGTTACGCACAGCTGCGTGTGCGCTGTGGAGCGGTTGCTAGAGAGATCGCATGCCACGATGTTCAGCGATGAGGTACTTTGATTTCTTTTCTCCCCATTACTAAAATCGGCAATTATTCGGTTGATTGTAAACTTGTTGTCATTGTACACGCAGGGGAGATCTTTGCCATCGGCCTTGAGCCGAATGCTGAGTCCATTATTCCCCTTTAACGACCCCTCTACGTCTACCGATGCGTTCAAAGTCCCCCGAATGCGCAGCTGCGGCGGCACGTTCCACTTATACTGTGAGGCGAAGGCAAGGACCGACGCGAGGTTCAGCGTGGTGCTTTTCGCATGCAGCGAAAACTCCATGCTCTTCGTGTCGTATAAACTGCTAATGGCTAGGCGACTATGGTCAATTGATAAATTGCCCTTTTGGAGTTCATAGCGGGTGCTATCGCGTAGCACATTGCCCGCTAAAGCGAAACGTTGCCGTTGGGCGTAGGTGAATTCTCTCTGTTTCAGCATGTTTACGAGCCCTTCGGTGGCAAGCGATAGCCGTTGGCGATTGCCATCGATCCGAAGACTCGCGGTGAGCTCCGCGATGAAGAGGTCAACGGTGAGCTGCGCCTTTTCGCTACCGTACGAGCAGGCCATCTGCGAAAGCTGAAAACGATTCACGTTGAGCCGCAGCGGGGAGGCAACAGTGTCGTCCGCTGCGGCGGGCTTGAAAATGTCGTAGTTGCTCTTCCCTTGGCTAGAGGTACGCAGCGAGAGGTATCCCTGCTCCACGTGGCATGCGCTTATTGTATAATCCCCACGAATCAGCTTCAATGGATTAATAACAAGGAAGACGCTATGAGCAATGAGCAGCGTATCGTTGCCGAACGTCTTCGGGTGGGCTGAACGCACCACCACATCTCGCAGGTGGATGCTCGCATGGGGAAAATTATCGAAGAAGGTAAACTCGGCGCTACTGATGGTTACGGGCACCTGTAGGTGCGCATTGAGCACCTTGATGCTCTGCTGCACCACGGCGTTGCCCCATTTTTTCTCAAAAACGACGGCTGCCGTCACCAAGAGTGCCGCTAACAATGCAAGCCCCCCCAAAATGTAAACCGCTACACGAGCCGCTCTCTTTAGTCTCTTTGTCAACGCATTATGCCTTCGCTTTCTTCCTGTTCTCGAGGTGCCCCAATACTAATACGAACGCACATGCCACCACCGCGATGGCAATGGCCACCGCGACATGCGAATCGCCGTGCATTGCCGCGTACGCGCTGGGCGATACGGCCCTATCGAGGCCCGGCTCCGCCCCCACCTGCATTCGCCACGGCCACACCTTAACGATGGCGCCAGCCATAAACCCAGTCAGCAGCGCTATGGTGCTATTGTGGTAGCGTTTAAGAAACCACGATAGCACGTGCGAAAACGCCAATAGCCCAATCAGCGCTCCCAGCGCAAACGGAATGAGGACGGCGAAATCCAAAACGCTCACCGCCCCTATCACCTCATGGTAGCGCCCCAGCAGGAGCAGGATGAAGCTCCCGGAAATGCCCGGCAGAATCATGGCGCATATGGCCACTGCCCCCCCGATGAATAGCCCCAGAGCCCCTTCGGGCAACGACCCGCCCACGGCAGTGGAAACTAAGTAGCCAACCGCTATGCCCACGGCTGCCATAATGGCCGGCGCAACGCCCCACTGCACGCCGCGCCCCACGAGCCATATGGAGGCCACTATCAGCCCAAAGAAAGCCGCCCACACCTGCACTGGGTAGTTGAGTAAAAGCGAAGTAAGCACCCTGCTAAATAGGAGAACCGCAGCACCCATACCCAGCAGCAACGACACCAAAAAGTTGCCATCAATCGCCTTCCAGAACCGCGCAAACCCTCCCTTGCCCCGCAGCTCCTTTATTGCCGGCGAGGCGATGGTGCTTATGGCCACGATGAGCCGATCGTAAACGCCCACGAGCAGCGCAATGGTCCCCCCCGAAACGCCGGGCACCACCTCGGCAGCCCCCATGGCCGCCCCCCTTGCGAATATGGAGAAAAACATTGACCCTTTACCCTTCGCCATGTCGCTTTTGCGCTAAAGGAGTTGTGTTGCCGCTACGCCTTAGGCTGTAGCACCTTCATCTGCGCCTCAATGCGCTGGTAGAGCGCCGCGCTCACCGGCACAAGCGGCAGGCGTAGGTTGTTTCCGCACAGCCCTATGGCAGCCAGCGCCGCCTTAATGCCCGCGGGGTTGTTCTCAGCAAAGAGAAGCTTGTACATCTCGAGCAGCGATAGGTGTTCCCGTTTCGCCTCGGCAAAATCGCCCCGCTGCGCGGCGTGAACCATGCTGCCGAAGCGCTTTGGCAGCGCATTCCCTATCACCGAGATCACCCCCTCTGCCCCCGCCGCCATCATGGGCAGCGTAAGCGCATCATCGCCCGAGAGCACGGCGAATCCTTCCGGCCGCTTAGCCAAAATTTCCTCCACCTGCGCGAGGTCGCCGCTCGCCTCCTTCACGCCCGCGAGGTTGTCAATATTCTCCGCGAGCCATAGGGTGGTTTGTGCCGTCATGTTGCGCCCGGTACGCCCCGGCACATTGTAGAGCACCACGGGCCGCTGCGCTACGGCTGCCACGCGGCGGAAGTGCTCAATAATGCCCTGCTGCGATGGCTTATTGTAGCTTGGCACCGCGCTGAGGATGTAATCCACGCCGGTGCAATCCATCGCCTCGAGCCGCTCCACGAGCGTACGCGTATCATTGCCGCTCATGCCCACCACGATGGGGACTCTGCCCGCCGCCGTGCCAACCACGAGACGCACAAATTCATTCTGTTCCTGCGCATTGAGCGTAGGGGCTTCGCCCGTGGTGCCGAGCGCCACTAGAAAATCAGCCCCATTGTCCAAAACGTAGCGTACCACCCGCTTCGCGGCCTCGCTATCCACGCCGCCATTCGCCTTCATCGGCGTGACCAGTGCTACGCCGAGCCCCTTCAATTGCCTCTTTTCCATCGTTTATTGTAATCCTACAGACGATAACCCATTTGTTCATACATCCTTGCGCAAAGGTACAAAAAAAGTGGATAGTGCTTACTTCCGTCGCGTTTAGCCATCGTTGCTACCGTGCGAGTTGGACGTTAGGGGCGGTGCGGAATGGCGGTGCGGATTAGTCTCTCAGACTGACCTGCGTGACCCTTCGCCATAATCAGCCCGCAATACCCCCCTGAACCCGCATAGCCCTATGCATTATAAAAGGCATCTATATTCGCACTACCACGAAGCTCCTTTCTGCAGGACGGGCTCCCAATAGCCGGGGGGCTTTAGCCCCTCGGATCCTTGCCAATTTTCGGGGTTGCGGCTACCTCTTCCTCGCTGTGGTGCAGGCGTAGGGTGTTGGCGTAGAGCATGCCGAGCAGAATACCTATAATCATTGGGCTGAACGAGAGGTGCTTAAAGAGCGGGTAGCTTGCAATGTAGTAGGCAGAAAAAGAGAATAGCGCAATGAGCATTACGCCGTTCAGGGCGCTGATTGGTTGAGCTTTCATATGAGTTTTAGATGTTATTAAACGAAACAAGACCTTCAGGCGCAAAGGTACGAATAGGTTTATACAACCGCTCCCTGCGCCCAAGCGTTAAGGTTCAATAAATTGATTTACAGTAAGATATCGTACTTCTGAAGACATTACAAAGGTGGCTGCCCCCATCGTGCTGCAAGGGGCTAGTAGTCTGCACCTTAGTCGTACCCCCTTCGCATCAAATTCGGATTTCTCCGGAGAAATCCGAATTTGATGCGAATTTGATCCGAATGGGGAGGTACTTTGGTGGGTCTCTTTGGATAGCGTGAAGCCGTGGAATGCGGGTTTCCTCACGGTTTTCTACGTAAATCATGCAGTTTTTTTGCGTTAGAAAATTATTTGCACATCTTTGCGGTGTAGTTTATGGAGGAGTAAAAATAAATAGTAGGAGGCATGAAAATGAGAGGCATATTACGATTGGGTTTGATGGTGCTGCTGGTTGCGGCGGCGGGCGTGGGGATTGTGCGGGGAGCGCAATGGAATGACTACACAGATAAGAACGGCGTGACGTGGGAGTACGAGGAGATAGAGGCAGACAAAACGTGCAGGATTAAGCCAAAGGATAAAAATGCAATTGGCACCAAGGTGGATATTCCCGATGATGTCAAGGACTTAACGGTGGTGGAGATAGCGCAGGAGGCATTTGATGGTTGCAGCGCGCTAGAGGCCGTGGACATCCCGAACAGCGTGAAAGCGATAGGGAAAAGTGCATTTAGAAGTTGCTTTGGACTGAAGAAGGTGAAGTTTTCTACCGGATTGACAACGATAGGAGAAAGTGCATTTTTGAACTGCCACCTGAAGGCGGTGGATTTCCCTAACGGATTGACCAGGATAGGGGGAAGTGCATTTAACAATTGCAATAACCTGACAGAGGTGAAGTTCCCTAGCGGCGTGCAGACGATAGGGAATGGGGCATTTCAAGATTGCGACAGGCTGAAAGAGGTGTCCATATCCAGCAGCGTAAGGGAGATAGGGGATTTTGCATTTTCTGAGTGCAAAAAGCTGACGGAATTCAAAGTGGAGGAGAAAAATGCGAGTTACAGCCAAGTTGGCGGTGTACTCTTCAGGAAGGATATGGATACGCTTGTGAGCTACCCGGGGAAGCGGACGGGAGACTACAAGATCCCTAGCAGCGTGAAGGGAATTAAGGCTGGTGCATTTTATGGCTGCAGCGGTTTGACGGCGGTGACCATTCCGGGCAGCGTGACGAAAATAGGGGGGCGGGCTTTTGAAAATTGCAGTAGTCTAACGGAGGTGACCATCCCGGGCAGCGTGACAGCAATAGTGTGGGGAGCATTTTATGGTTGCAGCGGGCTGACGAAGGTGACCATCCCCAGCAGCGTGACAGCAATAGAGTGGGCAGCATTTTATGAATGCAGAGGGCTGACGGAGGTGACCATTCCCAGCAGCGTGACAGAGATAGCGGAGATGGCCTTCCAAAATTGCAGACGGCTCAAGGCGATCTACTGGCTCGCGGATGCAGATTGCAACGTAGGCGATGATGCATTTCTTGGGATTGCCTCCTCAGCAACGCTATACGTGCGGCAGGATGAGAGGTCGGCTATTAGGGTGAATGGGAAAAAGTGGTGGGAAGTGGTTTCTAAGATTGAGGAGGGCTTCGAGGTGACCTTTCAGGATGGGAAGGGGCATACGCTAGGGGAGCAGCTGGTGAAGCCTAACGGTACGGCGATCGAGCCGACAGCGCCAACCAAGAAGGGCTACACCTTCGTGAGGTGGCAGCTTAAGGGCGAGAAAGAGAAATACGATTTCATCAACACGAAGGTAACGGAGGACATCACGCTGGTGGCGGTGTGGAAGAAGAATGAGGAAAGCACTCCCAGCACCCCGAAGGATCCCAAGACGGCGGTGGAGAGCGTGCAGCTGGCTGGGGTGCGGGTGGTGAGGAATCCCGTAGGCGAGGCGCTGGAGCTGGAGGGGATGGAGCGCGCGGCGCGGGTGGAGGTGTACAGCGTGGTTGGCGCGCGGGTGCATGCCGAGACGCTGCGCGGAGAGCCGAGGGTAGCGATCGATGCGCAGGGCTGGGCGAGCGGGGTGTACGTGGTGCGGGTGGTGGCGAGCGATGGAGAGCGGACGCTGCGCGTGGTGAAATGAGGGAAAAAAGGAGTTTTGGTAAAGGGCGAGCCGCAGGGCTCGCCCTTTTTTGTGCGTTCTGCGTGGGGATTGGAGGAGGTTAAGGTCATGCGGGTCAGTCTTTCAGACTGGCTTGCCTTTCAGGCAAGAATCCGGGGTTTGCCCCCCCCCGGCTATTCAAAGACCGTCCTACGGACGGGGCTGCATCGGTTTGCAAAAATTTATGCGGATTTTATGGGAGAATTTGTGCGGGTTCATCCGGATTTAGAAAAGGCATAGTGTGCAGGCTGTGGCGAAGGGTCATGCGGGTTCGTCCTATTGGAGACCGTTCTGCGGATAGGGCTGCATTGCGGCGAAAATCTATGCGGGCGGGGCGTGCAAGTTATTGCGGCTGGGATGATTGGTCTTGCGGAGGCATCAATGGTGCGAGGTCATGCGGGTCAGTCTTTCAGACAGGCTTGCCCTTGTGGGCAAGGAACCGAGGGTTTGAAAACCCCCGGCTATTGAGAGACCGTCCTGCGGACGGAGCTGCATGGGCGGTGAGAATCTGTGCGAGACTGTGGGGAATTGGAGATTGCCCGCGCCTAGTTTCCAATGCCATTGAAGGCGGTTAGGGTCATGCGGGTCAGTCTTTCAGACTGTCTCGCCTTTTAGGCGAGAATCCGGGGTTTGACCCCCCCCGGCTATTGAGAGACCGTCCTGCGGACGGGGCTACATCGGTTTGCAAAAATTTATGTGGATTTTATGGGAGAATTTGTGCGGGTTCATCCGGATTTAGAAAAGGCATAGTGTGCAGGCTGTGGCGAAGGGTCATGCGGGTTCGTCCTATTGGAGACCGTTCTGCGGATAGGGCTGCATTGCGGCGAAAATCTATGCTGACGAGGGGAGGGGATGTAGGTTGTGGAGGAGATGGGCAGCCATACGTGGGGCGCATGCACCGTTAAAAAAGGCGAAGAGGGCGATGCAAATCAGTTTCCCCGCATGACGTTCTTACCGCACGGGAAATCAAAATAAATTTCTACCTTTGCGGAGGGGTAAGGGGCTATTTATGCGGGAGAAGGCGGGAGGAAAAAGACATCGATTCAAGGCAATGAGAAGATTAGTTTTTCAGCTTGGGCTGTCGCTAACGTTTCTGCTGGCAATCTGCGCTACGGCTACGGCGCAGGACGATGGGGGCAGAACGCTTAAATGGAAGGTGGCCATAGGGCGTTTCTCCAACGAAACGCAGTACGGCAAGGGGATTTTTTACGATAGGGAGAATGACCCGATGGCTAAACAGGCGTACGACATACTCTCCGCCAAGCTAGTGGCTTCCAATAAATTTATCCTATTGGAACGAGCGGATGCCGATAAGCTTTCCGCAGAGGTGAATGCGGGCGAGGAGTCAAATCGGCTGGCTGCGGACTACCTCATCCTTGGGTCCATTACTGAGTTCGGGCGCAAGACCACGGGGAAGGATAATCTTTTTACCGCCACCAAGACGCAAACGGTGGAGGCTGGCGTGGCGGTGCGGCTGGTGGACGTGGTAACCGGGGTGGCCATCTACTCGGAGGAGGCGAAAGGCTTTGCAGAAACGACGAGCAAAAGCACGCTTGGGTTAGGCGGGAAGATGGGCTACGATGCCACGCTGAGCGACAAGGCGATTTCTAGCGCGGTGGATCAGCTCGTGGAGAACATCATCAATAAATGCTCTGACAAGCCGTGGCGCACCTACATTATCAGCGCCGATAGCGATGGCGTTATTATTGCTGGTGGCGCATCGCAGGGGTTACGGGCCGGCGATGTGTTTGACGTGATGATGCAGGGGAAAAAGGTTAGGAACCCGCAAACGGGCGTGATGCTAGAGCTACCCGGCAAGCGGGTTGGCAGTGTCACCGTGGAGACCACGCTAGGCGACTCCCCGCTCGCAGAGTTTTCAGTAGTCAACGTGACGGAGGGGACGCTTGATGCTGCGCAGCTTGAAAAGTATTACGTGCAAGAAGTTAAGAAGTAACGCAATGGCAACGAAAAATATAATTCGGGTACTGTCTTTGGCTTTCTCCCTGCTTGCGCTGCCACTCCTGCTCGGAGGGTGCGGGTCGACAGCCACGATGACGGGCGGCTACGCAGATAACGCAAGCATTGCAATCGCCGCACGGGACAGGTACATAGGCGAAAGGGTTAATCTCTACGTTGATGGCACGCTGGCGCGAAGCGGTGTGAAGGCGGTTAGGGAGAGCAAGGCAACGCGCAAAGCGGAGCGTATAGTGGTGACTCCCGGCACGCACGAAGTCGCTGTGACTGATCAAAAAGGCGCAGAACTCTTCAAACAAAAGGTCTTCCTTTCTGCCGGGAAAGTCAAGTTGGTGGTGCTACTACCCTAAAAGGGAATCGGAAATGCGAAAACAAAGATTCGGAACATTGATTGCGCTAGCCCTTATTGCAATGGTTGGGCTGGCGGGGTGCGGCTCCTCCAAGGAGCTATACTCGTGGTATGGGTACGAGGAGAAGTCGTACGAGTGGGAGAAGAAGCAAACGCCGAAAAGCGAGGAGAAGCTCCTGCGTGAATACGCACGGATTATTCAAGAGCCGAAGGGCACTAGAAAAACGCCACCCCCGGGCATATGCGCTGAGTATGGCTACGTGTTGCTAAAGCAGGGGAAGAAAGAGGAGGGGCTGGCGCTACTCAAGCGGGAGATTGAACTCTACCCCGAGAGTGCCAACTTTATCGGGAGAATTATCAAACAGTTTGAGAAGTAATGGCAAAGGTTATAAAGGCTTTAGGCGTGGTGCTAGGAGCTGCGCTAGTGGTAGTTGCCATATCGTCTTGCGGCTCGCTCAACCGGGGGGCTCTTACCCGTGGAACGGCCTATCCGAAGATGTATGAAGAGCAGCCGGTGGCGATTCTAATAATGCCCCCGATCAACAAGACGAACAAGGTGGAGGCTAAGGAGTGCGTATACGCCACGCTCTACATGCCCTTGGCAAACAAGGGGTATTACGTCTTCTCACCGTTCCTCTCGCAAGAGCTATTGCAGAGTGAGAGCGGTTACGATGCGGAGCAATTCCTCGATGGGTCGCTCACGCCATTCTTAAATGTGTACGGTGCTGATGCGGTGCTTTTCACTACTATCACACGTTGGAATAAATTGAGCTTACTGTCGCAAATAGAGGTATCTATAGAGTACACGCTAAAATCAACCCATACGCAAGAGGTTCTATTCCACCGCAGCGCCAACGTGACGGTTGATGCGTCAGTTTCAAACAGTAGCTCATTTCTGCTAGATCTTATCGTCAACACGGTGGCTACGGCCCTTACAGATAACGTGATTGGGGCGAAAAAAGCTAATGCATTTATCCTCAATGACCTTCCAGAGGGAAAATACTCACCGCTCTACCTGAATGACAAGGAGGAGGCGGCGGGGAACCCAAAGGTGGATGCTCTCACCGTTCGGTAGCTATTTCCGATTTCAAGCTTAATATGGGGGATGTTGCCTTGCGCGATATTCCCCATTGTGCGTGTACCGTTTGGACGTAGGCAGCTGGCGTTCGTTCTTTGACTCTTTGCGAGCTTTCAAGGTTTTGGGGTCACCCCTTCAGATCGTCTAGCTTAGCCTGCAGGTCAAGCATAACGTCACGGAAGTCGGCGGCTGCACGGTAGTCCTTGGCTTTAGCGGCTTGCCGCATCTGCGACTCGGCGCGCGCGATGGCCTGGCGTAGCAGCTTCGGGCTGGTGAACATGGCGGCATCCTCTGCCACCATTTGCAGCGGTTCTTTAATCTCGGTTGCCTCTGCAGCGGGCTCACCCCGCAGCTCGCCGAGCGTGGCGCTCTGCCGCTTAATGATCGGGGTGGGCGTAATGCCGTGCTCAGCGTTGTAGGCGAGCTGGATTTCACGACGGCGCTCCGTCTCGTCAATCGTTTCCTTCATGGAGGCGGTAATGGTGTCGGCGTACATAATCACCCTGCCTTTGACATTACGTGCGGCGCGCCCCACGGTCTGCGTCAACGATCGGGTGGAACGTAGGAAGCCCTCCTTGTCGGCATCAAGAATGGCCACAAGCGATACCTCGGGTAGATCTAACCCTTCCCGCAGGAGGTTTACCCCGATAAGCACATCAAACACCCCCGCACGCAGCTCGTCAAGGATTTGCACCCTCTCCAGGGTCTCCACGTCGGAGTGGATGTAGCGGCAGCGCACGTGCATGTCCTCAAAGTACTCCTGCAGGCTCTCAGCCATTTTCTTTGTGAGGGTGGTGACGAGCACGCGCTCATGCTTCTTGGCCCGCACGTTGATTTCATGGAGAAGGTCATCTATCTGCCCATAGGTGGGACGGACCTCAATGGGGGGGTCAAGAAGCCCCGTTGGGCGCACCACCTGCTCCACGATGACCCCACCGCTCTGCGCCAACTCATATTCGGCCGGCGTGGCGCTCATGTAGAGCGTTTGCCCCACGATACTCTCAAACTCCTCAAATGTGAGGGGACGATTGTCACGCGCTGCTGGTAGACGGAATCCGTACTCCACAAGGTTTTGCTTACGCGCACGGTCGCCGCCGTACATGCCCTGGATTTGGGGTACAGTGACGTGGCTCTCATCGATGATGAGTAGGAAATCGTCAGGGAAGTAGTCCAGGAGGCAGAAGGGACGCTCCCCGGGTTCACGACCATCGAAGTAGCGGGAGTAGTTCTCAATGCCCTTGCAGAAGCCTACCTCGCGCATCATCTCAATGTCGTAGAGCACACGCTCCTCAAGGCGCTTCGCCTCAAGGAAGCGTTGCTGCTCCTTGAAGATATTGCACTGCTCCACCATGTCGTTCTGTATGAGCTTAATGGCGTGCTGAAGACGTGCAGGGGTGGTGACGAAGATATTGGCGGGGTATATGGAGGCGCCGTTGACCGCATTGCCCATGGTTTGCGTTTCAACGTCAAAGACGCGTATTGACTCTACCTCATTGCCAAAGAAGACGATACGGTAGGCGTAGTCGCCGTAGGCAACCGCCACGTCGACGGTGTCGCCCTTCACGCGGAAGTGCCCCCTTGTGAGTTCGTTATCGTTGCGGCTGTAGAGAGAATTCACGAGCTTACGTAGAAAAACATCAATGGCAATCTCATCGCCCACCGCGATGTGAACCGTGTTGCTGTGGAAGTCTTCAGGGTTACCAGCACCATAAATACAGGAGACGGAGCTGACGACAATGACATCTTTTCTGCCGCTAAGGAGGGAGGCCGTGGTGGAGAGCCTGAGCTTCTCGATCTCACTATTGATGGCGAGATCCTTCTCAATGTAGGTGTCTGATACAGGGAGGTAGGCTTCGGGCTGATAGTAATCGTAGTAGGAGACGTAGTACTCAACGAGGTTGTTCGGGAAGAAGGCTTTGAATTCGCCGTAGAGCTGCGCCGCGAGCGTTTTATTATGGCTCAGAATGAGGGTTGGCATCTGCAACTGTTCAATGACATTGGCGGCAGTAAAGGTTTTCCCAGAGCCTGTAACGCCAAGGAGGACCTGCGCCTTGGCCCCCATCCTAAAGCCCTCCACGAGCTGCTTGATGGCCGTGGGCTGGTCGCCCGTAGGGGCGTAAGAAGATTCTATTTTTAAAGGTTTAAGCGTACTCATCTCTCCTGCAAACCGATTACGAGGCTACGCCAACAATAAATACCGTTGGGATTTTACCGATGGTAGGTTTGCGCGCTTTCCACTCAGCCACGGACTGCGTACGGACAAGCTGACTGGAGGTATTCAGTCCGCGAGCGATGGTGAGCAATGTAGAATCTCGTAGCGTGGAGAGGAGCGCCGATAGGAGCCTATCGTTTCGGTAGGGGGTTTCAATGAATAGCTGCGTCTGGTTGGTAGTGATTGCGATATGCTCCAAACGAACGATGGCACTGCGCAGCGCGCGCTGCTCAATGGGTAAATAGCCATTGAAGGCAAACGATTGCCCATTAAATCCTGAAGCCATGAGGGCTAAGAGGATGCTTGACGCCCCGACCAGCGGCTCTACGTCAATGTTCATGGTGTGCGCCATAGCCACGAGACGTGCGCCGGGGTCAGCCACGCCGGGAGCACCCGCCTCCGAGAGTACGCCTACTGGGGTTCCCCCGATTATGCGTAGCGCGATTTGCTGGGCTTCTGAATCGGTGGAATCACGATTAAAGAGTATAAACTCAAGTGTGTCAATGGGTACAGGCATACCTAGGGGGGAGAGGAAACGGCGCGCCGTGCGTACGTTTTCAACGGCAAACAGGCGTAGCTGGCGCACTATATCTAGCGCGGGAGCTGTAAGCGCGCCCGCAAACCCCTCTTCGCCCAGCGGCGTTGGGATAAGATAAAGCGCGGGCGAAAGTGCCTTTTCGTTCATGGCTCAAAGGTAGTGATTTTAATGAGTTATTTTGCTCTCGACCACAAAGCGGTTTTCACAGCTTGCGATAGCCAGCTAGGGCGGTTTGTAAATTGTGCAAATGTGGCTACCTTTGCGGCGGGTAGTTGAGTACAAATAACCTTTGAGATGGCTATGAATTTTCCAGAGAATTTGAAGTATAGCGTAGACCACGAGTGGGTACGCATGGAGGGCAACGATGCCATTATAGGCATTACGGACTTTGCTCAGAGCGAGCTGGGCGACATCGTCTACGTGGATGTGGACACGGTAGATGAAGAGCTTGAAGAGGGGGCGGTGTTTGGTTCCATTGAGGCCGTGAAGACCGTGTCGGACCTGGTGTTGCCAGTGTCAGGAACGATTGTAGAGCTTAACGCCAAGCTGGAGGATAATCCGGAGCTAATCAACAAGGATCCCTACGGCGAAGGGTGGATTATTCGCGTGAGCAACGCAAAGCCCAGCAAGAAGCTCTTGGACGCAGCTGGGTATAAGAATCATATAGGTCAGTAAGCACCTGTTTTCAAGATTAACCGATGGGCGGCGCAAACTTTCAGCTTTGCGCCGCCCTTTTTTATGCTCACCGCACCAGCGGAACAAAGAAATCCATGTTATAGCCCTCTCTGCGCCCCTCACGAATAAAGGTGGAGCTGATGGGTAAAAGGGGGGCATCCATGATTGTCACGTTGGGGTGCTTTACGAGCTCAGTGGGGATTTGCCGCATATCGCCCCGCGGGTAGACCAGCAGATGGGACTCCCCCAGAATACGGCTGCCCTCGCGCCAGCGGGGCACGTCCTTCAGAGAGTCGCCGCCCATGATGATAGAAAAAGCGATGTTGGGGTGCATTTTCTTTAGCGTGTCAAGCGTGTTGATGGTGTAGGATGGGGTGGGCAGCGATAACTCAATGCGGGATAGCTGCACCCTAGCGTCCCCCAGCGCAGCCACTACCCGCTCTACAGCTGCGCACCGCGCCTCGGCAGACGCTATTTTGGCCGCATCCTTGAAGGGGTTGTTAGGCGATACGACAAACCATAGCCCATCGATTGCCCCCGATTTCAACATATGCCCCGCCACCGCAAGGTGCCCATTGTGGAGCGGGTCAAAGGAGCCGAAGAATAGTCCTATACGTTCCATTTGGGGCTAGAGGGCCAAGAAGGGCTGAATTGCACGCTGCGCCTCCTCCACCGCAACGTCAAGCACATCGTTCACAATTGTGATGTCAAAGCGCGATGCGTACCCTATCTCCTCCTCGGCGCGCGCTAGACGCTTCTTGATGGATTCGGGGGACTCTGTACCCCGATTCTCTAGCCTTTCCCGAAGCACGTCAAGCGATGGGGGGGCAATAAAGATGGTGAGCGCCGCATCGCCTAACTCACGTTTTACGTTGAGCGCACCCTTCACGTCAATGTCAAAGAGTACTACCATGTTGTTGCGCCACATACGCTGCACCTCCTCTCGCAGCGTACCGTAGAGCGTGCCGGAGTAGACCTCCTGCCATTCAAGGAAATCGCCCTGCGCGATGCGTTCACGGAATTCCTGCTGCGATAGGAAGTAGTACTCTCGGCCATTCTCCTCCCCAGCGCGGGGCGCACGGCTGGTAGCCGATACTGAGAATCCGAGCTGTGGGTTTTTCACCCTAAGCCGATTGATTATAGTTGTTTTTCCGCAGCCTGAAGGGGCAGAAAATATAAGGGCTGTCCCGTTTGTTAACTCTTTACACGGTGCCATAGCTAAAGGATGTTGAGGGTTTGCTCCTTGATCCGTTCGAGATGGTCCTTCATTTGGACCACGCAGCGTTGCATTGCGTGGTCGTTAGCTTTTGACCCCAAGGTATTGATTTCCCGCCCCATCTCCTGGGCAATGAAATTTAGCTTCTTCCCTGCGCTCTCCTCCTGGTCGAGCGTTTCCCGAAAGTAACGGCAGTGCTGTTCAAGTCGCTTCAGCTCCTCGTTAACGTCAAGCTTCTCGATGTAGAAAATCACCTCCTGCGCAAGGCGCTGCGGGTCTACCTTCACATCGCTGGCGCTTTGAAACGACTCGAAATCTCTTTGTATTCTCGTCTTGATGTTCTCTATGCGATCGTCCTTCATTGCATCGACCTCTAGTCTGAGGTCCTCTATGGCACCCACCTGTTCGAGGAAATCCCTTTCAGTAGCCTTGCCCTCCGCGAGGCGGAAGTCAATGAGGTTGTCAACGGCCATGTCGAAGGCGCGTAGCACCGCAGTTCTTTCCGTTTCGGAGGCCTCGGACTCTTCTGCCTCCCACAGCTCGGCGCGAGAGAGCAACGCGGGTGCACATCGCGCGAGATCTGCAGCCCCTAGGGGGAGTCCATTTTGGATTCCGACCTTAAAAGTACTTTGCACCTGCCCAAGGAGGGAGAGGAGCATGGATTGGTTAAGCGTTACGGACGCCGGCATTGCCCCCTCGTTCCATGCCACGGCAAAAGTGCATTCTAAGCGTCCGCGTTTGAGCGCGGTTTGCAGATGCGACCGCACCTCCATTTCCAATTTTCTATAGCGTGCGGGCAGCGGAACAGAGTACAGTTCAAAACCCTTGCTGTTTACTGTTCGTAACGTTACCGACACACGTCCCAGCTCGTGCATAGCGACCCCCTCGCCATACCCAGTCATTGATAGTATCATAGTGTTCTGATGTCTACCATTTATAGCTTGTTTACGACGATGGGCAGCACGTAAACGCCACATTTTACCTTACCTGACGGCACAAAGGTACGTAAATCCAAACAAGCTATCTGCGAGGGTGGCACCTAGTGCGTAGGGGCAATAGAGTTGGGAGGTATGTAAAGTAACGGAGAATAGTTGATATCGGTCGGCGATAAGTTAACACGACCACCCAACATAAGCGCATTGTGCGCCCGAGGGGCTTTACTTCCCAATACAGAACCTTGAAAAAATGTAATCCAAGACGGCATCGTTGCTCACCTCGCCCGTAATAGCCGCAAGGCTATCAATGGCCTCCCGAAGCTGGAAAGCTAAGATGTCGGTAGGAGTACGATTCCCCAATGCCTCCGTAAGCGAATGAAGCCCCCTCTGCGCCTCCGAGAGCGCAGCCACATGGCGCACGCTGGTCACCACCGCATCGCCAGCTTTAGGCAGCAGGCGTGTAGCAATACCGCTAAGCCACTCCAGAATGTCTTGCTCTCCGCGATGCGTAGGGGCAGCCCAACGCATAACCAGCGCCCGCGGCACCTCTTTTCGTACCAGCACTTGAAGCCCCTCCAAAACGCTCTCTGATGACAAATCGGACTTAGAGAGTAAGACTGCAACATCTGCAGCACTATCGGCATGGTCCATCGCCTCGGCAACAGCCGCACGGACGCATTCCCACGGCAGCGTGGAGTCCACCACCACCATTAGCACGGACGCCTGCGCTATGCGCTGCTCTGCCCTCGCAACCCCCATACGTTCCACAGGGTCATCGGCGACACGTAGCCCCGCGGTGTCAATTAAACGGAACAGCAACCCTTCAATGCGCAGCGTCGTTTCTATCGCATCGCGGGTGGTACCTGGAATGTCAGAGACCAAGGCAACCTCTTCTCGTGCCAGTGCATTGAGCAGAGAGCTTTTCCCCGCATTGGGCGCACCCGCTATCACCACCCGCACCCCCTCTCGCAGGGCATTCCCCGCCGTATATGAGTTCAGCAGTGCATTAACTTTCTTGCTCGCCGACTCTACCAACTGCAATAGCTTCGTTCTGTCGGCAAACTCAACGTCCTCTTCTGAAAAATCAAGCTCCAGCTCCAGCAGGGCAGCAAGCTCAAGCAACTGCGACTGCAGCGTCTTTACGTCCTTCGACAAATCCCCCTTGAGTTGCAAAAAGGCCACCTCGGCCTGCGGTGCGGTCTGTGCGTTAATCAAATCGGCTACAGCCTCTGCCTGCACTAAATCCATCTTCCCGTTGAGAAAGGCCCTACGTGTGAATTCGCCCCGCTTCGCCAACCGTGCACCGCTCTCCACAGCCATCTGCAACAGTCTTTCCACCACGTAGCTAGAGCCATGGCAAAAGAACTCTACCACATCTTCCCCAGTGTAGGAATGTGGGGCCTGATAGTAGGAAAGTACTACCTGGTCAATCGCCGCATCGCCATCCCAAAGCTCCCCAAAATGCACTGAGCGCGGCAGCAATGCCGACAAGGGTACTCCCGCCGCGGAGCGGAACAAACGCTCCGCAATGGCTAGAGCCTCAGCACCACTTAATCGCACCACGGCAATTGCGCCATGGGCTGGCCCCGTAGAGAGTGCCACAATCGTTTGCATGGGGCAAAAGTAGCGTAAAAAAGTTAATATTGCTCCTCCGCGAGGGCAGAAAAGCTCTCTGGCGTGAGCAACTCCTGCGGAGGCATAACTAGCACGACACGCTGCGAGGCCCGTGTAATAGCCGTGTAGAGCCAACGGAGCAACGAGATATCCCTGGCCACAGAGGGAAATAGCTCCACATCAACATAAACGTGCGCCCACTGCCCGCCCTGCGACTTGTGACAGGTGAGCGCATAGCCATGTTTTAGCTGTAACGCAGTGAGCATGGGGTCTTCTGCCACAGCACGGTACGAATAGTCTTTACCCAATTCCTCCTTTAGCGCCGCAGTACGCATCCTGTAGAGCTCCTCCTGCTCCTTTTTGGGGAGGGCAGCCGAGGAGGATCCCAACACGTTCAGCATGGCCGTTGCTGTTAACTCCAATTCGGGAAACTCCTCAAGCGCAAAATCAATGTCGGCGAATGAAAAGTCTTTTACCTGCGTGGTATTGTACACCCTACGGATGCGAAGCATGTCGCCGTTCGCGATGAATGGCACCTCCTGTACCCCCTTTGTCCAACGGTAAGAGTTTCGGCACGCAAAGACCCTATCGCCCCCCACCAACGGCTCTTCGTATCCAAAGATGGCGGAGCGTATCGTTGCATTAAAGAGCACCGCGCGCATGTTGGAACGGCAGAGCACAACCGTCTCCTCAAGGCCCACGGAGTTGTAGGAGCTTTCCACCATCTCAATGAGACGTCCCGCGGGAATCGCGCTGAAGTCGGAATACTGTTGAATGTCCAATTGTGGCATTGCTCCGTTAAACTTCTCAACTAGACCGCGGATCTGCGTGGCAAAATGGAGTATACCGGACTCTAACTCCTGGCGTAGCACGTTACGCAACGTCACTTGAAATACCTTCGTGAAGTAACCCTCCAAAATAAAAGGCTGCAACGCAGGGCTCGCACTCTCCCCCACGGGCGGGAGCTGGGCATCATCGCCAGAAAGGAGCAGCTTGCAATGCCTCCCCAATCGCACGTACTCCACAAGGTCTCCGAGCAGCCCGCCACGGCGACGGCTCAGCGAATCGTTCGCGGTTGTGCCAACCATTGAGGCTTCATCAACCACAAAAAGCGTGTTGACATGCCTGTTTCTACGTAAAGCATACGATGGCGCACCATCCTTTCGTTCGGCTATAGAGTAGATTTCACGGTGAATGGTTGTAGCCGAAAATCCTGCCGTGGAAGAGAGAACTTTCGCCGCTCTCCCCGTGGGGGCTAAGAGAATACAAGCAACCGACTGGGCCTGCAAGGCACGAACAAGGGCACCCAAAAGTGTCGTTTTCCCTGTTCCGGCGTAGCCCTTGAGCAAGAAACAGCTATCATTGCCCCAGTCCAGTAGAAACTTTATTAACAAATTGATGGCCTGCGACTGATCTTCCGTTAACCGAGCTTGTAAGCTATTCAACAAGTAGTTACGAACAAAGTCTATAGAAGCCATCGTGTAAAAATCAGTCTTGAATTTCCTTTTTTGAAGTAACAATAGTAAATTCGCGACAAATATAACAATTTGGGAAATGGTAAAGCGCATCTCAGTTATAGTGCTGGCGGTGGTGGCGTGCTGGATGGCATGGGCACTCTACGATAGCATAATGAAGCCTATCCGCTTCGACAAGCAGAAAGAAATCCGCTACAATGCCGCTATCACTAAACTCAAGGATATACGTACGGCGCAGGTGGCCTACCGTTCGGAGAACAAGAAGTACGCTAGCACTTTTGATAGCCTAATCAACTTCCTCGAAACGGGTAACTTTCGGGTTGTACGTCAAATTGGGTCTCTCGATGACTCTGCAGCCGTGGCCGAGGGGCGTGTAAAGCGTGACACGATTTTGGTAAGCGTACGCGACAGTCTCTTCCATGGAATGAACGTGGATTCGCTACGTTACGTTCCTTTCACGACCAACGGTGAGGAGTTTAAGCTTAATGCTGGCGACTTGCGAACAGCCTCCAAGGTGGTTGTCCCCGTTTTCGAGGCGAGCGTCACGAACAAGACGTTGCTTAATGGCCTAGACAAGCAGTACATCATCAATTTGGATGATATGGCGCAGCAGCTCGGACGTTTCGCGGGGTTACGTGTAGGCTCTATGACTGAAGCCACCAACAATGCTGGCAACTGGGAGTAAATCTACTCTTAAATAGCCCAACATAGGCATGTTAAAGCGCGAATGCATCGATGAGACATTTGATGCAACGCAATGTGGAAGCTACGATTTACTAGCGCAAGCCTCTGAAGAGGGGTTTGCGCTAGCGGTATTGGAAAGGCTACGTAAACGCTTTGTTGCGTTTGTCTCCTTTCCCACACAAATCAATACGCCTGAAGACTGGATGAGCGCCGTGACCTACCTCCAAACGGCGTATACATGGGTAAAAAACGACTTTAAGCAAGTTGTGCTTAGCTACAGAGGCCGAAAGTTTACCCTTATTCCCTCGGAACTCTTCTCAACCAGCGTTGCGAAGGAACTCCTCTCAACCGCCTCCGCAGTAGACGACTTGGAGGAAATCCACTACTTTGAGCCTTCAAATGGTATAACCATGGTGCATGCCATCCCTGCGCAGCTCACGTATGCCTGGAGGACAATGCACAAGAACTCGCTATTTGCACACTCCGATGGAGCTGTGATAAAAGCAGCGGTCAACGGAAAACATAAGGGGACTCAGCTCTTGCTCGTCACAAAAGGAGCTTTCGCTACGCTTATTGTAACCCAAGGAAATCGTCTCCTCTTCGCTCTGCCTATTCCCATTTATACGGCGGAGGACGCTCTATACTACTGCACTGTTGCCATCAAAAGCCTTGCCGATGTCACTTCTGACGTATCGATTCTTGTGGTAGGGAGTGGCGTTGCATGGTCAGACGAAAACGACCCTAGGATAGTTCGCCAGCTCAAATCATCTGACATTAAAACGCTACTCAAGAACTACTTTAAGGTTAGCGATGAGCCGCTAGCACCCTTTGGGTACGAGTACAGCTACACGGTAGAAAAAATACGTGGCGAAGCCTCTTCGCTCTTTCTCTTGGCGGAATGCGTATAATCGGGGGAGTGCTTGCCGGTCGTCATTTTGATAGTCGAGGCTTTACAGGACGCCCTACTACTGACCTAGCTAAACAGGCACTATTCAACATCTTAACAAACCGCTACGACTTTGAAGGGCTTAACGTCCTCGACCTATATTCCGGCACTGGGGCAATAGGGTTCGAGTTTCTTTCACGTAGAGGGTGCGTTACGTTTGTAGAAGCCAATAAGAAAGCTGCGCAGGAACTCACCCGTAACGCCAAAGGATTTGCGCTTGAGGAGGCTACTATCTACAACCTAAAGGTAGAACAGTATATAAAAAAGGCGACTAGAACGTATGACATCATCTTTGCAGATCCCCCATACGACCTTCCGACGCTGCAAGAAATTCCTCGCTGGGTTGCTAATGCGAACCTACTCAAGGATGGGGGGCTGTTAATCGTTGAGCACCGCCAACGCACCGCAATGGAAGTACAACCCAATGAGGAGAGGCAGTATGGAGATTCTGTGTTTAGCTTTTATAACGCACCTTTAAAGCTCTAAGGGGTACAGCATTAACTATAAATTGAAGGGAGCGAGAAGCCGTTGGCTTCTCGCTCCCTTCGTTTAGCTACTTGACTCCCGCTACCGCTTCGGCAGAGTCTTCAAAATCTCAAGAAGTAGGTCCCAAAACTTGTTCACAGACGCTATCTCTAAGCGTTCGTCGGGGGAATGAACACCACGTAGGGTAGGACCAAACGAGACCATGTCCAACTCTGGATATTTCTCCAAGAATAGACCGCACTCCAATCCTGCATGGATGGCACGTACAATCGGTTTCACGCCAAATAAACGTTCATAGGCAGCCTCCGCCACCCGCACTACAGGGGAGCTAGGGTTAGGTGCCCAGCCTGGATAACCGTCCGAACGCACAGAGGCACACCCCGCCAAGTCAAACGTACTCTTCACTCTGTCAGCTATGTACTTCATAGCCGACTCTACGCTACTGCGCTGGCTCGTGGCAATCTCTAAGCAATGCGCCTCCCCTTCTTTTGGTCGTATTGAAGCAAGGTTGGTACTCGTCTCCACCAATCCAGACATCTCCCGGCTCATCTCCTCTACCCCGTGCGGCAAGGCAAGCAATAAGCTAATTAACCTCGATGTGTCCTCTTTGGTCATCATCTCCTTTGGCAGAGACGAAGGCCGCAACGTCAAATTTACTGTTTGTTCTGTCGTGCGGAATTCATTGCGCAGTGCGGCTGCTAAACACTCAAATTCCCGTTTTATTTGCTCTTCATCTTTCTTGGTTATAACGACTACCGCCTTGCCTTCACGCGCAATTGCGTTGCGTAAATTGCCAGCCTCTATAGAAGCAATACGCATCGTGGTGCTAGTCGCCCCTATTCCCTCTAAAAGGCGCGCGAGCACCTTCACTGCATTCGCCAACCCCTTGTTAATATCATCCCCCGAATGCCCACCTTTAAGGCCGCTCACCGATACTTCCAACGCCACTCCATCGCTCAATGAAGGCTCAACTTGGTAGTCAAATCGCCCTACCGTATCAACACCTCCAGCGCAACCGATAAATAGCTCTCCCTCGTCCTCGCTATCAAGATTTAGTAGAATCTTTCCATTAAAGAAGCCAGCTTGCAGCGCAAATGCACCTGTTAAGCCTGTCTCCTCATCAACTGTGAAAAGGCATTCTATCGGCCCATGCTGTACTCTAGGATCCATAAGTACCGCCAATTGCGCCGCCACCCCTATGCCATCATCCGCACCCAGGGTTGTCCCACGTGCCTTCACCCACCCTTCATCAATATATGCATCAATAGGGTCAACATCAAAATCATGCTGTACATCGTTGTTTTTCTCGCAAACCATGTCGATATGGCTTTGCAGTACCACGGGGGCTAAATCCTCGTATCCCTTCGTTGCGCCCTTGCGCATGAGAACGTTTCCTACCTCGTCACGTTTAGTTTCAATGCCATGCGCTTTTCCCCACTCTAACAAGTAAGCAATCATTTTTTCCTCACGCTTTGAGGGTCGAGGGACTTTAGTTATCTCATGGAACTCTGACCACAAGGAGCGCGGCTCCAAATCCTTAATGCTACTCATACAGTTTATACCCTTTTTAGCACGGCGATAACCCATTTACCTCCGCAGTGCTAAGATAGCTATTTCCCACGATTTAATTGCACTCGCTCTGAAAATTAAAAAGGGGAAGACAACTAAATGTCTTCCCCTTCATTACTCAACCTTACAAATGCGATAAGCTACACTCGCAAAGTCTTAAAGTTTATAGCCACTAAAACAACGCACTGACAGCTGCACTCTGTGCAAACTTCACGAACTCAATATCCTTCTTCGCACGATCTTTTAGCGCACCGTCCTTGCTAAACGCCTCTTTCAGGTTATTAACAACCATCGTCTCATCGCTATTGCGCGCACCGATGATTGCCAAACCGTAGTACGCCTTCGCGCTCTTAACCTCACTGAAGGTATTCTTCGCCGCATCCAACTCACCAGCCAGCAACCTCGCCAAACCTGCGTTGAACGATGTGATTCCCGTCATGTAGTCACGAGCCTTGTTGTAGTTGCCCTTCATAATCTCGCAAATACCCAAGTTACCCTTCACAACATCACCCGCATCAGTGGCACGCAAGAAATACTTCTCAGCCTCAACCTCGTTGTTCTTACCCATCTCATAAACGCCCAAGTTATTCAACACAAATGGGTTCTCGCTTTCCAAAGCTGCCGCCTTGTCAAGCTGCGCCTTTGCATCCTCCAAGCGATTCTGCTTCAAGTACACATACGCAAGGTTGTTCAATGGACGCACATCCTCTGTATAACGCGCCGCAAGATTGGAATACACATCGGCCTTCTTCATAAAATCTTCCAGCAACGTAGCGGCAAAGAGCCCTTCTTCCAAACCAAGTTCACCAATCCGATTCTCATTCACCATCGCCACAAGCTCCTCATCCGTATACCCAGTCACAGCGATATTCGCTACCATCCGCGAACGACGTAGCTTCGGCAGCACCTCCTCCGCCAACACGTTGAACACCTTACCCAAGTTGTGCATCTCACGGTTACGCGTGTCAGGATCAGCATACATCTCCAAAACGCGAAGAATCATATCCTTGTCCTCAATGTCAGAATTCTGAACCATCGTACGGAAGCCTTCCCAGTCAGTGGCCTGCTCCTTGATGTTCACCATATTGCCATCTACCTTGCTCTTCTTCAGCGACTGGTTAACCCACTTCTGAGTCGTATTTCCACGATCCTTCGACAGCCTGTCGTTCAAATTCACCGGACCATCTGGCGAAGCGTAAGCATACACGTCAACTCCCTTGAGTTCAGCCTTCTGGTTGTTGCTCAACCCTTTTATGGCCTCCTGCAAAGCCTTAACATCATCTTTCGTCAACTCACCGCTACGAAGGTCAGACCGCTGGATTGCAAAGTTTATCTGCGCCTCCTGCGTCTTTATTTGGTCACGTACAAAATTGTTCCCCATCAACACGGGCTCTGCCTCGTAATCAACAAGTAGCTGCGTAACGTTGATACCAGGACCCAGCTTAATTGGCGCATCGAACGGCACTTGCTTGTCCTTGTATAACAACACGTAGCGAAGCTCCATCTCGCTCTGCATCATCTCTTCCTTATAGGGGAAAGAATAGTCAATCGAGAAAGAACCACCATTCTCATAGTTGATAACGGGATTGTTTTCCGTCACCTTCTCACCCTGATACGTACGCGATGACAAAGTAAGCTCCGAGCCTCCGTAGGTCACCACAGGAATCAGCTCCAACTTGGCGTTCTTGTTAAAATACTTCGGCGGAAACTTACCCGTTATCTTACCCGTCACAGCTTTCCCTTGCAGAACCATTGGGTTCGGATCCATCCTCGGGAATGCATCTTGAGGTACATCCTTCATTTTCTCCGGATTGTCGCACCCCACTAGCATAGCGGCACCTGCCATTACCACCGCCAGCATCGTCAACTTCAACTCTTTCATTGTGCTTTTTGTTTGAGTATTACCTAAAATCCAACTAACCTATTTGCAAAGCTAGCACTTTTTGACCATTTGCAACACCGCTAAAGTCAGAAGCGTCGCGCCAATGCGCATAGGTATTTTCTAAACTTCTACTATTCAATCAATTAGGAATTTTCCGATTTCCTATCAACTGCAAAATCTCACCTTATTTCTCCACACGTACCTTCAGATTGTCGAACAAAAACGCATAGATGTCAGCTTGCTCTTCAATTCTAAGCGCAACCGGTTTCCCCGCCCCATGCCCTGCTCTTGTCTCAATACGCACAAGCTTCGGTGCTCCCTTTGCCTGCATGTACTGCATTTCTGCAATATACTTAAAGGTATGCGCAGGCACTACACGGTCATCATGATCCGCCGTTGTGGCCAGGATCGCGGGATAACCTTCTCCCCTCTTGATGTTGTGCAACGGAGAGTAAGAATTCAAGTTTTTAAAATGCAACTCATTATCTGACGTCCCGTAATCGTCACCCCACGCCCAGCCTATCGTGAAATGCTGGTAACGAAGCATATCCATCACCCCAACCTGCGGTATCGCCGCCGCAAACAAATCCGGTCTCTGGTTTACTACCGCACCTACGAGCAGCCCACCATTCGAGCCTCCCTGTATGGCTAACTTCGCCGTTGACGTGTACCCTGCATGGATAAGATATTCCCCTGCGGCAATAAAATCATCAAACACGTTTTGCTTATTCAGCTTTGTTCCCGCCATGTGCCACTTTTCCCCATACTCTCCGCCCCCCCTAAGACACGCCTGGGCGTAAACGCCTCCTTGGTCCAACCACGCCAACCTAAATGCGCTAAAACCCGGCGTAAGACTGATATTGAAACCTCCATAACCATACAGGAGCGTTGGATTGCTCCCATCATACTTGACATCCTTACGATGAACGATAAACATCGGTACCATCTGGCTATTCACGCTCGGATAAAACACTTGCTCCACAACGTAGTCATCAAATGGGAAATCTATTGCTGGACGGAAAACTTCCGCCTGCTCCCCCGTACTCGGCACAACCCGATACACCACCGAAGGCACTGTAAACGACGAGAACGAGTAAAACAACTCGTCACCCTCGGCTCGTCCGCTCACGGCATCTACCGTCCCCATCACGGGCTGCTCTATCTCCCGCACTCTCTCTCCGCCTATCGTGTACACCTCCATCCGACTCACGGCATCAACCATATGCACCGCCACGAAATGCCCAGCCGTCATCGTAACGCTGGTGAGAACATCCTTCTGCTCCTCGATCACGTCTGCCCAGTCGCCTACATCAGACCGATCCATGTTAATGCAAACCAACTTGCCCTTCGGAGCCTTGTAGTTCGTCATCATGTATAGATTATCCCCCTGACTCCCCACCAAAGAGTACGAGTAGTCAAAACCCACCGTGAGCTGCATGAACTCAGAATTTGTACGCAAATTCTTCACATACACGGAATTACCATCAGTACTCGCCGTCTCGTTCACCAAGAGATACTTCTCGTCATCAGTCACCTGTGCGAAGTAGTTCCGCAAGGGTTCTTGCCTGTTTTGGAATATCAACCGGTCCTCCTTTTGCGGCGTTCCGACCTTGTGGTAGTACACCTTGTGGAACTCGTTCTTACCGCTCAACGCTTTCCCCTCGGCTGGCGCATCGTAGGCACTATAGTAAAAGCCATCACCCTGCCATGCAATCGTTGTGAACTTTACCCACGAAATCTCATCGCTTAGACGCTCGCCCGTGCGCATGTCCAACACGTATATCTTGTTCCAATCGCTTCCTCCATCTGCCACTGAATACGCTAGATACTTTGAGTCGTGCGATGGCGAAATCTCCGACAGTGCCACGGTACCGTCATCTGATAGGGTATTAGGATCCAACAGCATCCTCGCCTCTCCGGCCAACGAATCTTTTACGTACAGAACGCTCTGATTGCGCAAACCCTCTTTCCGGAAAAACAGATAGTACTTCCCCGTGTAGGTATAGATTCCTTGTGAGTCGTAATTCAATAGCTCCCCAAGGCGCTTGCGCAAAGGCTCGCGGCTCGTTAGCTTCGACAGGTATTTTTCGGTAAACGCATTCTCTTCCTTAATCCACTGTGCCAATGCGGGGTCTTGCTCGTTCTCCATCCAACGGTAAGGGTCCGCTACGCGTACCCCAAAATACTCATCTACCGTTGAGTCCCGCCTCGCCTCAGGGTAATCCCAGCTCTCAGCGCACCCCGACAGTACCAAACTTGCCATAATAGCCACTACAATGATGTTCCTTCTGTCCATATAATGACGTTTCATTGCGATTGCACCCTGCAAATGTACGCATTTTTAATTAAACGCCTGTCGTGCCGCCTAAACTCACCCCCTCTTCGGTAGCCTTTTACCACTATCCTGCCCCCGTACGCAGCTCTTAGCTGCGAATAAATGGCTTAGGTGCAACGAACAATCCTTCAACTTTATACGCACGATGGAGACGAGAAAAACCATTTTCTCGGTAGAAATACCTACCTTTGGCAACAAAACTTAATCGCATGGACTTTAAGGACTTGGTCTACGGGGGGCGGTCCTTCCGACGTTTTGACCCTACAAGAGCCGTCACCGACGTGGAACTCCTATGGCTTGCCGACCTGGGCCGCATGACCCCAAGGGCACGCAATGCGCAGTGGATCCACTTTGGCATCACGAACCGCCCCGAGAGCTGCCAACGCATATTCACCGAACTGAAATGGGCCGCCATGCTCCCCGAATGGGGCGGCCCTTCAATCTCAGAGAGACCTACTGCATACGTTTTGCTTCTGGAAGATACGCAGCACGTAAAGGGCTCTGACATTGACCTCGGCATCGTCTCCCAAACCATTCTGCTAGGGGCGCGCTACATCGGTCTGGGTGGATGTCACATCCTCGCTTTCAACGCCCAGGCTCTCTCCGAAGCTCTCGCAATCCCCACTCAATTCAAGGTGCGCCTCGTGCTAGCCTTAGGGAAGCCGGCCGAAGAGGTAGAGCTACGTTCAACCGCTACCTCCGGTTCTGAAAACTACTGGCGCGAGGGGCAAGTACATTGCGTCCCAAAAGCCGACCTCAACAAAATCGTCATCAATCTGTAGTATACCTATTCCACTTAATCTTACAATGGATCACGAATCAACAAGGCAACAGAAAGTTGCACGTCAAATACAGCGAGACCTCAGCGAGATGTTCCAACGCGACGCCGCCGTCCTCTCGCTAGGGCATATGGTTACCGTGACGCGCGTACGCATGTCCCCTGATCTTGAATACGCACGTGTGCTAATCAGCGTCTTTCCCTCTAGCAAGGGCGAAGAGGTAATGAAGCATGTAGAGAGCAAAAAAAGCGAAATCCGATTCCAGCTGGGTAAACGCATTCGGCATCAGCTCCGAGTAGTGCCAGAGCTAACCTTCTTCCTTGATGACTCCCTTGACTACATCGAGCGCATTGACCAACTCCTTGGCCCTAAGAACGAATGCTCGGACAACTGATACAGCTCGCCACCCGACACCTTCCTCGCCCGCTCCTCCACAGATTCGCCGTCGCGGCGGGCCGAGGAGTCGCCTGGTTCTACTGCGGTAATCGCTTTGAAGATCCCATCGATGGGCAACGTTACCGCAAACTGCTCCCGTACGGACGCATTACACGCCGTCCCAACGCGCTAGCACCCCGCAGCCTCTCGCTCGAACGGCACCGCCTCATTTGGCTATACCTCACCCGGGAACTCTCCATAGAAACCACTCCGATGTCCGTTCTCCACATGGCCCCAGAATGGTGTTTCCTCCGTCCGTTGCAAAGCCTACCAAACATTGATTACACCACGGCCGACCTTGAATCACCCTGGGCCTCTGTGCACTGCGACATCCAAAAACTCCCCTTCCCCGACAACTCCTTTGACCTCATCCTATGCAACCACGTCCTTGAGCACATCCCCGACGACCGACAGGCCATGCGAGAGCTATTTCGCGTTCTACGTACCAACGGAACGGCGCTACTACTCGTCCCACAGGATCTCAGCCTTGAGCGAACCCTTGAAGACCCGAGCATCAACACCCCCGAACTGCGCGAAAAGTTCTACTATCAGCGCGACCACCTTCGCCTCTACGGCCGTGACTACACCAGCCGACTCGCCGAAGCCGGTTTCAACGTGGAAACCCTCGACTACTTCTCACTGATCTCCGAACACGAACGCTTCCGCTACGCATTGCGTAGGGAAGACCTCCTCTACATCGGCCGTAAATAGCGACTCCCACCATGCGTTTCAGCTCGTTTATCGCAAAGCGCCACATCTTCGCCCGCAAATCCCATAGCGCAGTAAACATCATAGCCATCATCGCGATGTGTGGCGTGGCCATCAGCACTGCGGCACTCGTGGTGGTCCTTTCGGTATTTAACGGCATTGAGTCCATCGTAGGCTCCATGTACTCCTCCTTAGATACTGACCTCGCAATTACGGCCACCAAGGGAAAGGGATTCCGTTATAGCGACTCCATTCGGCAAATCATCGAGCAGAACCCCAACATCGCCATCGTGGGGCGATCCCTCCGGGAAGATGCCCTCTTCGGATATCAAAAGCAGCAGCAAATCGGCATGCTTATAGGCGTTGACAGAAACTACTTGAAAGCTACCAACCTACCCAACTTCACGGCCGACGGGCAGTTCGACCTCTACCTCGGCTCCATGCCCATCGCCAACATCGGCGCAGGAATTGCCTACTACCTACGACTCTCCCTAGCGCACTACGACCCCATAACTATCTATCTCCCAAACCGTACCGCCTCCAACTGGCTAAACCCAGCCACGGCCTTTAAACAAAAAACCATGACGCTGGGGGCCATCCTCTCGGTCAACGCCGACTTTGACGAAGCCTCTGTGGTTGTACCCATTGAAACCGTCCAGGAGATGCTCTCGCTCCCCCCCGACTACGTCTCCTCGCTCTCGCTACAGCTAAAGGAGGGTTGCTCCCCCCGCGCTGTCCAACAAAATCTCCAAGACGCACTCAAACAGGATTATACTGTCGTTAACCGGCAACAGCAGAACAAAGATCTCTACCGCACAATGAAGAGCGAACGCTTCATCATCATTGTCATTCTCAGCCTAATCCTCTTCATTGCAACATTTAACGTTGTGGGTTCCCTCTCCATGCTGATCATTGACAAACGGAAAGACATTGCCACGCTGGCAAGTCTCGGCGCCCAAAGCACGCAAATCCGGAGCATCTTTGTTTGGGAAGGTGCCATCATTTCGCTCGGTGGGGCCCTTGTTGGCGTTGCGTTAGGGTTGCTGCTCTGCTGGGCCCAAACAACCTTTGGCCTCATAGCGCTCGGTGGGGGGGCTGGCTTCGTGGTTGATGCCTACCCTGTGGAGGTGCGATGGCTCGACGTACTCTTTGTTGTTCTTCTCGCCGGAACGTTAGGCCTCATCGCTTCTTGGTTCCCCGCCCGCCTCATCCGTCCCCTTGACTCTCCCAAGAACTAGTCGATAGGATCACCATTGCCCACCTCGCAGGGGCAAATAGGCATACCCCCACTGCGGAGCAGAAATGTTAAGCAAGCAACAAGCCCGAGACCTCTATAATCTAGCAAGAAACTCTTGCACTCCTTAAGCATGCATAAACGCAGCAAAACAAATCGCTATGGAGCGCAACAAGGGAGAAAGAACCCATAAAAGCTCTTTCTCCCTCACTTCCATCCCCCTAGTCAAAATGGCGGGGAAAATCTATTCTTCCTTTACTCCGGCTGCTCTGGCGTCGCGGCTGGCTGGTTGGCGACATCCTCGTCAGCCGGCACATCTGGCAGCTGCACTGGCACTGCGCCCGCCTCCGTGCGCTGCACCTGCTGCTGTATACGCGACTCGCCTTGACCCTGATCCTGCCGCGGCAGCGCCGCCACCGCAAAGAAACTCAACACCATCAGCACCACCGCCAAAGTCCACGTTCCCTTCTCCAAAATGTTCGCCGACTCGCGCACGCCTACCACATTGCTCGCACCTCCTAGTGAGGAAACCAATCCGCCCCCCTTCGAATTCTGCACTAGTACAAACAGCACCAGTAGCACGCACACCAGCAATATTATTATTGTGATAATATTGTACAACATCGCCTCTTCTCCCTATTACTGATTCTCTTCTTCGCGCCGTCTCAAGCGCGCTATAATCTCCGCGAAGTAACTACTTTTTTCCGGATTTTGCGCTTGCAACCTCTCATACATCGGAATCGCCACGCCATACTCTCCCTTTTCAGCCAACAGGAATGCCAACCGCTCGCTTGCAATATGCGAGTCTAACTGCTGCTGCGACTCCGACAGATCCTCAGGCTCCACGCCTTGTTCCGCAGTTTCCCGCTCCTCTCGCAGGACCTTCGATAGAATGCTATCAAAATTTTCTATAAAGCTATCTATACGTTGAGCCTGCGACTGCCTCTCCTCCTCAATTGCAACTCCATCTTCTTGCCCCTCCGCACTTTCATCCCGCTGCGGATTGAGGTGCGTATTGATGTAGTCTATATCCTTTTGGGTGAGATTGAAATCAGCTGCGCTAAACGTTGATAGGCTCGGCGCCATGCCTGGCACCTCTTGCGAAAGCGAAAACTCCAGCACCCCGCGGAGATCCAACGTGGGCACCTCGCCCGAATCGCTAGTCCCGCTCTCCCCCTGCGAAATATCCTCACTTTCTCCACTCGCCTCCACGGCTGCCCCTTCAGCCTCCCCTGGTGCTTCAACTGCCGCTTCATCGTTGCAGACACTCTCTGTCGCAGCAACCTCCGTCTCTAACGGTGTCTCTAAATCGCTTGCCGCAACCGCTGACTCCTCCTCAACAGCAGGAACCGCTTCGCCAAACGCTCCTATCTCTCCCTTCTCCGCCTCTACGCTCCCTTCCTCTCGCTCCCTTTCTATAGCCCCTGCCAATGTCTCCTGCACCGGAGCCTCCTCCTCTTGCACCTCCACAACAGCAGTTTGCTCTTGCGATGCTGACACTCCGCCTTCCCCATTCTCACTGGTCTCATCCCTTTCGGCGCATACGGTAAGCTCCTCTACCTCATCCTCTACACCCTCCTGCTCTTGAACAAGCTCCAGCGACTCTGCCGCACTCGTTTGCGTTTCCCACGCCTCCTCAAGCTGCCCCTCTTCTGCTGCCTCGTAATCGCACGGTGCTCCATGCACAAGCGAATAGAGAACTAGCCTATCGGGGGTCAGCACCGCATTGTTCGTCTTTTCTCCCCCTTCCCCTTGCCGCTCAGCTAGCACAGCTCTATAGAGCTGCGCCGCATGGAAATAGGGGTACTGAGCGCACAGTGCCTCCACCTCCGACTCCGTCATAGGAGTCCCATGGTCGCTCTGCGTCAACAGTTTCCCCAATCCATCTAGCGTCAACATCAGCTATGCTTCGTTTCCCTTAGTAGCCTCGCAAAGGTAATCATTTTTATGGCACTGCCGACCGCCATGCCGCATTACCAGTTCGCCACCGCCGCATTAAAAATGTCATCCACCAACTTCTCTATCAACCTGGGAGCAAGCTCCCCCTCCACCTGTGTGAGCTGTTGCGCCGATGAAAAATCCTCGTAGGCGGAAAAACTCTTATCGTAGCTCGCCTTCTCGTCCAGGTTGTTCGTGAATTTCACATGCACCGTCACGGTAAGCCTATTCATTGCGGCGGTCTCATTCCCCTGAATCGCCGTGGGCGCCACCGAGTACCCCGTTATCTCCCCCTCAAAATCAAAGTCGCCCCCATAATCCTGTATTGATAGACGCGTTTGCGAAGTGAAACGATCCTTTAACGCCTCCACAAAGGCCGAGGCAAACGTGGCATTAACCAGCGGCGCCACATTGGGGAACGGGGCCACCGACACGCTCTTCGCGCTAGGTGGGATGCTCGCGCCTGTAAACGAATACCGTATTGAGCACCCTGTAGAAACCAGCACGCAACACAGCACTAACACTTTACACAGTAATCTGTCAATCTTACGCTTACACATCATTCGTCCTCTATTCCGTACGTTTTAATCTTTCGGTAAAGGGTCCGCTCGCTTATCCCTAGCTCCTCGGCGGCCGACCGCCTTCTTCCGTCATGACGACGCAAACACTCACGTATCGTCTGCTCCTCCACGCTCGCCAGCGACTGCCGTGCGTCCTCCTTGTCTTCATGCTCTATAATTACCGGCTCTGAATGAACCACCTCGCCCATGGGAGGCCCATCCTGAAAGCGGGACTGCGGCATAAATGTCTCATCTTCGTGGGGTGCAAGCGTACGGATAATCCGCTGGTGCTGTGATAGGAAGCTATCGCTCGGCTGCACGTGCTGCCGCTGCATTAGGTCAAAAACGAGCTGCTTGAGGTCATTCATGTCATGCCGCATGTCGTATAGCACGCTGTATAGCAACTCCCGCTCGCTCTTCCCCTCGGCCTGGTCCTCCTTGTAGACGGCGGGCAAAGGTCGCCGCCCATCGGGGTAGAGATATGCATTCAAACGTTCCGCCGTAAGCTCCCGGCTCGTCTCTATTATTGATATCTGCTCGGTAATATTCTTGAGCTGCCGCACGTTGCCCGGCCATGGGTACGATACCAATAGCTGCCGCGCCTCATCGGTAAGCCGCACCGGCGGCATCTTGTACCGCTCCGCAAACTCCACGGCGAAATGCGTGAATAGCAGCACGCTATCATCGCCTCGCTCCCGCAACGCCGGCACCCTTATCGGGATGGTTGACAGCCTATAGTACAAATCCTCTCGGAACTTCCCCTCGGCGATGGCCTCATCGAGTCGCACGTTGGTCGCCGCAACAATCCGCGCATCCACCGTCTGCACCTGCGACGACCCCACCCGCATAAACTCCCCACTTTCCAACATGCGAAGCAAACGAGCCTGCGTCGAGAGCGGAAGCTCCGCCACCTCATCTAGAAAAATCGTACCCCCATCGGCCGCCTCAAAGTAACCAGCTCGGTTCTCCACCGCCCCCGTAAACGCCCCCTTAACGTGCCCAAACAGCTCCGAATCTATCGTTCCCTCGGGAATCGCACCGCAGTTCACCGCGATATATTGCCCATGCTTTCTCGCTCCGTACTGGTGGATTATTTTTGGGAAAAACTCCTTCCCTGCCCCACTCTCGCCCAGCACCAGCACCGACAGGTCCGTGCCCGCCACCTGGTACGCCACCTCTATTGCTTGGATCAAAGCCGGATGCGTCCCTATTATCCCAAAGCGCCGCTTTATCGCTTCTACATCTACCCTATTCGCTCCTGCCATCTTCTATCTCCCCCTACAATATAATCGCTCTGCTCCCACAGCCCCTTTCACTGTACTTCATCGTCATCCACTTCCTCCACAATTAAATTCACCGTGGTTTGGTTCATCAGTAGCATGGCTATTTCACCCAACGCAAACGGCCCCGGAAATGGTCTCTCCTTGTTGCCCTCCTTTGCCATCATCGGGTAGTTCCCATAGCCGTGCATACTCGCTACCACCCGGCGCGTGGCCCGCCGTGCAACGTCAACGTAACGCTGGCACCCCATCTCATCCCAGCGGGCAAACCGGTACTCCACCGAAGGCAGCACGGGCGAAAGAGCCGTCACAGACCCCCGCCCTAGCGGAAACAGCAACGTCACGTTTAGGGTCATTCCTCGCACCCGCCCCACCAACGGCAATCCATCCGGAATCGCCTGCTCCCGAACGTAATCAGCAAAATTTCGTGTCTCCCCATTTACCTTACACTCCCGCAGCACCAATGCTGACGACTCAAAAGTAATGACATCGCCCGCGGCACCTTCACTAAACGGATTAATCACCTCAATGCGTGCACGCTGCGATTTCCTGAGCCTGCAGTGCAACGCCACTCCGCTATCTCGGTAAACCACACCATGCATCCCATCAACCACAAACGGATCCTGCATGTACGCCTCTCCTACGTCAGCCCCCGCCACAAAGCCCGTCAATGGTGACGATGTGGGCTTACGCCGGATGGCGAACTGCGCGCCGAAATACCGATGCACCTCGCTAAATCCCGGAATCAGAAGGAACGAGAACCCATTGCTCGGCATATCCTCGTACACCGACTCCATCGCAAAATCTGGGTATAGCCCCAGCCGATGGCTTTGCACCACATCAGTGAGATCTAATACGTAGGCCTTCTCCTCGCTGCGCACACACCCATTGCCCACTTGAAATCGGGTGCATACTCCCCCCAACCACGTCCCCACTGGCAGTGAAGTGAGCACGTTCCCATCGGCTGCCACGATGAGCAAACGGCCCTCGCGAATCATCTCCGCCGTCTCTTCCAGCGTGTAAAGCCCGCAGTAGCCCTGCTGAGAGCGCAAGTTTTGAGGCATACGCACTAGGGGTTTGACAAATCCACAAACTCGTACCTATTCCCCAACGAATCCAAAAAGCGAAGTAAATCGGCGCAGCTCACCACCAGGGAGGCCCTATTGTCGTTGGGGTGAAAGCTTATCCTCTCCGCCCCGCTCAGCTCCTCATCTAGAAAGAGATATACCTCATGGTCAGCATCGTGCAGCACCCCGAAGGGCGATACAGAGCCAGGCTGCACCCCTAAATACTTCTGCATACGCTGCGCCGAGGCAAACGACAGTTTCCCCTCCCTCACGCGCTGCTCCATGCCATGAATATCCACACTCTTCTCGCCGGGTGCTATTAGCAAGAAGTGGTGATTGCCCTTGTGGTTTCGCATAAAAAGGTTCTTGCAATGCACCCCCGGAATATCTTTCCAATACTGCATGGCAATCTCCACAGTGGGTGCCGCCGGATGCGTGTGGTACTCGTAGCGCACCCCCAGCGCATCAAGGTAATCGTATAGCGCAGCATCGCCAACCTTTAGGCTTCCCATCAAACTCTCCTCATTATATTCCACACAAAAGTAGCAAAAAATACCTGCACCATCAATTCTCTCCTCTTCCTAGGGTATGCGGGGGTACCTCATCGCGCCCATGCCCTCCCCATGGGTTGCACCGCAGCAGCCGCCAGGCGCACAGCGCGGTGCCCATGAACGCACCGTGACGCTGCACTGCCTCTATGCAATAGTTGGAGCAGGTAGGGCTGTAGCGGCACGATGGTGGCAGCAACGGCGACACAAAACGCTGATACAGACGTATCGGAGCTATAAGCAACCACTGCACAGCCCTGCCTAGCGCAGCCCCTCGGCACCAATCCTTACGCAATTCGTCTTGCCGCTTGCTCTGCATGGCGTAAAATTTTCTTCATAGCCCGGCGCGCACGCTGCCATGACACCTCTTCGCTGCTCACCAAAACAACCGCCACGTCCACCCTCACGCCCCGCGCTAGGCACGCCGCGTGAAGCTCTGCCGACTCCACTCGGAATAGCTCCCGCATGCGGCGCTTCTGCGCATTTCTATCCACCGCCAGTTTACACACCCTTTTGGGGGCCACCGCTAGCAAGCGGCAACCGCCCGCCGCCCTAGGGGCGCTTCTATACGCACTCACCACACCCCGATAGGGAAAATCGAAACACCGCTGCCCACGCTGAAAGAGCTCCGTTGTGTCACGCCGCAGACGCACCCTGCGCCCTCGGCCGTACGTACAGCGAAGCCGCTGCAGCGGCACGCCTCCTGCCCCTGTCTGCTCCGCCATTCCCCTCTAGCGCTCCGCGCTACTCCACTTTATTCTGCTCGCAAATGAACGCCTCAATGGCATCGGTCAGACTTGGGCACTTCGATGTGGGGGCCATTACGTCCACCTTCAGCCCCGCCTGCTTCGCGGCTCGCTGCGTATTCCGCCCGTAAACAGCCACCTTGGTGTCCCCCTGGCTGTAGTCTGGAAAATTTTCCATCAGGGATGCCACGCCGAAGGGACTGTAAAAGACAAGCATGTCGAAGGCCTGGATGTCCAAATCTCGCACATCGCTGCTCACCGTATTATATAGGATGGCCTTCTTGATGTGTAGCCCTGCCTTCTTCAGCTCCCGCATCTGCTCAGGGCCCTGCACGTTGGACATCGGGAACAAGAACCGCTCCTCCTTTCGCTTGAGCATCTCGGGCAACATCTCCTCCATCGCCCCTGACGCGGAGCTAAACACCCTCCGCTTGCGGTACGTCACATACTTCTGCAGGTAGAGCGCCACGCTCTCGCTTATGCAAAAGTACAGTAGCGTATCGGGTACCTGGTAACGTAGCTCCGTGCACAGCCGGAAAAAATGGTCTATCGCCACCTTGCTATTAAATATCACCCCTACGAACTTAGAGAAGTCCACCTTTTGCTTCCTAAATTCAAACGCCGACACTCCCTCTACGTGAATTAGCGGCCTATAGACAATCTCTATCCCGCACGATTGCTCTAGCTTTGCGTAGGGCGCGTAGGCACTCGTTGGCTTCGGCTGCGATACTAGTACTTTTGATATTTTCAACGCCTTCCCCGTTTTGGTTTCTCTCTAGCACTACTCTCCCCTCCATGCTCTGCCGAAGCGCTTTCGCCGCGCTGTGCGTCCCCCTCGTCAAAACTTTACACCTCCTAGTTACCTAATAGGTAGAGCGTTGCAAATCGCACGGCAAGCAAAGGGAGTACAATCTCAACGCCGCAAAGGTACAAAAAAAAGTAGAGCCACCCATAGCCGTGCCAGCGGAAGGCCATCATCAAGCGGTACGCGCGCAGCACCCAGCCCCCCCCAGCCATTCCCAGCACCACCAGCAGCACGTACCATTGGAACGTGGGCACCGTGTACACCGACAGGAGTGCCCCTACGAGCAGCAACGGCCACATGGCCCGCATTGGCACCTGCGCATTCTCCCACAGCTCCCAGCTTAGCTCCTTTCTGCCGGATAGGCCCTCCGCCGATGCCAGCACCGCGTACCGCAAACCCGTAAGCAGCAGCATGCCGCCTATGCAGGCCAGCATGCCGAGAAGCGTTTCCTCGGCACTCGTACGCAACCGCCATTGCAACCACTGGCTATACCAAATCAAGAACCCAACCAGCAGAGCCCACGCCGCGTCGCTCCCCACCCTAAAGCCTACCGACAGTGGCACAGCCGTCTCGGCCGTACGCACAGAAGCCACGTTGAAAAAACGGGAGTTCACATAGCGGCGCACCTGCGCAAAGTACTGCCGTCGAACCAGCAAAAACAGTAGAAAGAGCAGCTGCAGCACGCCAAACACAGCTACGCCCACCGCCGTGGGCATCTGCCCCGCAGGTCTCGGAATCGCCACCTCCCCTTGTAAAGGGTAGCCCCCCCGCACTGCGTACCTACTCTGTGCCCCCGACTCTGCGAACACCCTCGCTACGGAAGCAATCCCATCGTTCGCTACCGCCGCCATGGCCGTCGCCTCGTAGGGGTTGCTCCCGCTGAAAAGAGCGCTCCAGTCGCTAGGGAACGCCGCGGCGGGAGGTAGCGGCATGGGGGCAACCGTATCCACTTCCCCCGCCGTCAACCCTAAATCAAGACCCTGCAAGCCCTCTACGTCAATCACCGAAAAGACCTTTTTGGAGGTTGCGGTAAATTGGGCTGCCAGCCCCGCTGACGGAACTGCTGAAAAATCAGGCTCTCAAGCCCCTCCCGCGGCGACCGCGCCGGGGAGTAGAGCAGCAGGCCACGCTCATCAAGAAGGTAGTACGTGGGGAAGGCTCGCACATCGTAGCGCTCTAACAAATCCTTTTGCTCCTCTAGCATGGCGAAATGCCACCCGAACCCCTGCGCCTCTACAAATGCTGCCCCCGATGCAGCATTTTCATCGGCGCATAGCGTCACTATCTCTAGATGTTCCCCGTAGCGCGTTTGGAATTTCCGCAGCATCTCAAAATCTTCTATGCACGTGTACGAGGTAGTCATCGCGAACATGATAAGCGTCAGCTTCCCCCGCAGCTGCTTTAAATCGAGGAGTCGCCCTTTTACGTCTGCGATACGTATCGGGTACGGCGCAAAGCCAGGCAGCAGCCGAGTCACTTTTTCCCTTATATAGCTCGCTATATATGCATGTTCTGCAATGTCTGTGCGGCTACTCAACGAGTCTAGCACCACCGAGAGGGCCTCACGCGAAAAGTTCGCATCAAAAAACTCATCATGAAGCCCCTTGAGTACCACCATCTCTAGCAACGCCATCGGTTGCAAATTATCGTTCTGCCGCAGCACGCGCACCAGCGAGTGGAGACTCCGCTCCTCCGTTATCGCTCTAAAAATCTGTTGCCCCTCTTTCGTCCGCCCATGGAATTGGAAGTACTTGGTGTAAATCGTATTGAATAAATCCCTATACGCTGGGTTATCGTACAGTATAGGCCTATTCTTGAAGTACTCATCGGAGAGCTGCTGCACACGCTTGGTTTGCGTGACGTAGAAAACATTTCCCTCCTGGTATAGCATGTAGTCACGGAAAAAAGGAACATTGTACTGCGTTCCGGCGAACCGTGCCCTCACGGCCGCCACCAGAGAGTCGGCGTTAATCCGTTGGCTCTGCATCGTAATGTTGGCCGTTGCGGAGTCTAGCGCGGCAGCTAGCGCGTAGTCATACCGAGCAATCATGTCGTTCACGAGCAGCGAATCGCGTCCCCGCGGGCGGAGCTGCACCTCCATGCGTGGTTGGAATGGATTCAAACGGTCCTGATCGCGCATAGGTTGGTAGGGGGGGAACCCTATCTCGTAGCGCTGCCCCTGCGTAATGTAGAAGTAGAGGAGGTACGCCCCAGCCTCGCACGTCACCAGCTGCGTCCCTGTCACCTTGAGCGGGCAGTAAAAGGAGCCGTCCTGCCCAATGGTCACACGCCCAACCTCTAGCTGAGAGTCGGTGACGAACCCAACCTGCTGGCGGAAAACAAGGGTCTGGTTGGCGTAATCTTTCGCCACGCCATGCACCGCGGTGAGCGTCGTCTGCGCCTGCGCCGCCCGAGGGCAAGCGCAAAGCAATAGCAGCACCGCCAGTATCAGCACTACAGGTCGCAGCAAGGCGTGCATGGGTATCGCGTTATATCAATCCCCTCCGGAAGAAAAGCCGAGGCATCCGCATGGTGGATCAACAGGTCGCGCACCACCGTGGAGGCTATCGGCGCATGCGCCTGCCGAGTCACGAAAAAAATGGTTTCAATCTCCGGCTCCACCATGGAGTTCGCCTGCGCTATCGTACGCTCGTAGTCAAAATCGGTCCCCGAGCGTAGCCCCCGAATAATAAACTTCGCCCCCTGCTCGCGGCAAAAATCAATGGTTAGCCCATCGTAGTCTGCCACCTTAACCCTCGGCTCATCGGCGAAGGTATCCATGATGATGGCGCGCCGGCTCTCCAAGGGAAACAGCGTCTTTTTCCCCGCATGCTTCCCAATGGCAACGATAATCTTGTCAAATAGCCCTAGCGCACGCCGCGTAATGTCCTGATGCCCCCGCGTGAAGGGGTCAAACGTTCCTGCAAATACCGCTATTCTTTCCATGCTGCGCCAATCCATTCATCTTTCCGCGCAAAGGTAACCAATTTATGAGACTACTCTCTGCGTGCGAAACGATTCCTCCCCCTTCTATCAAGCTACCACCCCCAAAAAACTTGCCTCTTCGCAACCCATTGCGTACCTTGCACCTCGCACCGGAGAGAATTCCTAACGGCGAAGGTACACCATGAACGAGAAGGTGAAAATTACACTCCCATCGGGTGAATGCGTAGCGGCAGCCGCGCCGTACATCATCTCCGCGAGCCGCGCCACCGACATCCCCGCCTTCTATATGGACTGGTTCATGCACCGTCTGCACGAGGGCTATCTCGCATGGGCCAACCCCTTCAATGGGAAAACCAGCTACATTGCGCTACAGAACTGCCGCTTCATCGTCTTCTGGAGTAAGAACCCCACCCCCCTCCTGCAGTACATCGACGCGCTGCAAGCGCGAGGCATACGCTGCTACGTGCAGTACACCCTCAATGACTACGAGGAGGAGCGGCTCGAAAAGAACGTGCCTCCACTCTCCATGCGCATTGACACCTTCCGCAAGCTAAGCGAACGACTCGGCACGCACGCCGTCATTTGGCGCTTTGACCCCCTCATTCTCACCCCTTCGCTTGGCATAGAGAAGCTGCTAAACAAAATTGCTCGCCTTGGCGAACAGCTGAAAGGGTACACGGAAAGGCTAATTTTTAGCTTTGCAGACATCAACGCCTACCGCAAGGTGCGCGCCAATCTCATGCGCCGAGGCATCCAGTATATCGACTGGAGCGAAAGCGACATGGAGCTTATGGCCAGCATGCTTAGCACGCTTAACGCCCAAAACGGATGGGGCATGCAGCTCGCCACCTGCGCCGAGCCTACCGACCTTTCCCGCTACGGCATTGCCCATAGTCGCTGCATCGACGGCGACCTCATCGCGCGCATCGCCTTTCAGGACAGGAGACTCATGGAGCATCTCGGCGTGCAGCTCCTCTCACCCGCGGAGGGCAAAATGCGGAACGCATTCTCCCCGAACGCTGCAGCACCCCTGCCCAATGGGGGTTTCTACATCTATACGCATAGAAAGGACAAGGGGCAGCGGCTGCTATGCGGCTGCATCCAGGCCAAGGACATCGGCCAGTACAACACCTGCCCCCACGCCTGCGAATATTGCTACGCCAACTCAAGTATCGCCAGCGCCGAATCCAACTGGCAGCTGCATAGGCAGAACCCATTCGCCGAAACCATTACGGGAAAGTAAAAGGAACCCCAATCAACCTTGCAACACCGCCCCCGCACATCGCTCCGCACCACCCTTTCCGCCGCAATTTGCCCGCAATACCCCTTACGATATTGCACAGATTCTCGCCGCCTTTACAGCCTCGTCCGTAGGACGGTCTCTCAATAGCCGGGGGTTTTCAAACCCCCGGATTCTCGCCTAAAAGGCGAGACAGTCTGAAAGACTGACCCTCGTGACCCTTGCATGCAGCGGCAACCGCTAAGCTCTACTCGCCAACCGCCCGCAGCTTCCCATCCACCACCCCCATCTTTACATCCTCTTTTCCATCTGTTCTAACGATGCACTCCGCGATGTTCCGCGTCTTTGAGGAGAAGCTCACCCCCAGCTTCACCACCGCCCGCCGATCCATCGCGAACGGCGCCGCGTACCCCTTCGCCTCGATCTGCGCCATCGCCTCCGCCGCCGGCCGGTCCAGCTTGAACTCAAAGATGTAGACGAGGTCCGGCGTGAGCACCACCGTGTCGATCCGCCCCGCGCTGACCCCCAGCTCCTTGTACGTCTCCAGCCCCATCCCGTAGAATATCGTCACCAGGATGTCCTGGAAGTGCGACTCCCGGTCGCCCTGCAGGTTGTAGCTGAACCCCGCGATGAACGCGTGCAGGCTCCCCAGCAGCTCCTCCACGTCGCCCGCCACCATGCGGTCCCGCATCCCCTGGATGCTCAGCCCCCGCACCTCCTCCACCCGGAAGAGGTAGGGCGACAGCCCCTTGTAGAACGCGGCGCGCACCTCCCCGTTCGGGAACGCCAGCTCGCAGCTGCCCGCCGCCGCGCTGTAGCTCGCGATGGTCAGGTAGCCCGCCTGGTAGAGCAGCGGCACCAGCCCGATGCTCCCCAGGTCGCACGCGTCCAGCCCGTCCAGCCCCATGCGGCAGCGGCGGAGCTCGGCCACCGGCACCCGCTGCCTGACGACCCGCTTGAAGAGCAGGGTCGGCGTGCCCGTCTCGTACCAGTAGTAGCCGTACTCCCGATCGGCCAATGCGTTGAGCAGGCTGAACGGGTTGTACACGCCCGCCTCCGCCCGGGGCGAGAACCGGTAGCCGTCGTACATCGCCTCTAGCTTGTCGTAGGCCTCGGCGAGGGTCTTCCCGCTCCCTTCCGCCAGCCGGCGCACCCCCTCGTCGAGGTTGGCCCGCAGCTCTTCCCCCGTGATTCCGCAGAGCGTGGCGTACGCCGTTGACATTGAGATGTCCCGCAGGTTGTTCAGCCCGCTGAAGATGTTGAGGTGCGCGAAGCGGGTGATGCCCGTCAGGAAGACGAACCGTAGGTGATCACCCGCCCCCTTGAGCGCCCCGTAGAAGGCCCGCAGCTCCTGCTGGTTGCGCGCCAAGAGCTCCTCGTCGTTGATGGCATCCAGCATCGGCTTATCGTACTCGTCCACCAGCACCACCACTCGCCGCCCCGTCTGCGCGTGCGCATTTTCAATCATCCTTACGAAGCGTGCGGCAAAGGTATCATCGTCCGCCTCCCGCCCGTAGAGGCGCTCCCAGTTGCCCAAAATTGTGTTGAGCGTTTTCTCCAGCACGCCCTGCACTGCGAAATTATCCCGGCTGAAATCCACGTGCAGCACGGGGTACTGCACCCAATCCTTCTCTAGCTTTTCCAGCGCTAGCCCCTTGAAGAGCTCCCGCCTGCCCTGGAAGTAGGCCTCCAGCGTGGAGACCAGCAGGCTCTTGCCGAACCGCCGCGGGCGGCTCAGGAAGTAGTACCGCCCCTGCTTCACCAGCTGGTAAATCAGCGCCGTCTTATCCACGTAGACGGCGTTATCCTCCCGTAGATTCGTAAAGCTTGCCTCCCCTATCGGGTACGTTATCATTTGGTCCATGCCATTGCCCTCCTCGCGCCTTTTGCAGGGTAAAGGTACAAAAAAGTATTTTAACAGGTGGCGGGGCAAAAGGTGCCGCTATCCTATAGGCCGCTGACATGCGTACCCCTCGCATGCACTGTAACCTTTCGCCTTGCAGAGCCATCGCCGCGAAACCGTCCACATCCCCGCCATAGCCTCCTTCCGTTGGCGCACAAAGCCCGCATAAAATTGCATACCCCTGCAGCCCGTCCGTAGGACGGTCTCTCAATAGCCGGGGGTCTTTAGACTCTCGGTTGCTTGCCCACAAGGGCAAGCCAGTCTGAAAGACTGACCCTGGCGGATCTACACGCATTTATGCCTCCGCAGAACCAACCGCTCCCGCCGCAATCTGCATACAATACCTTCTCAAATCCGCATGAATTTTTGCAGACCGATGCAGCCCCGTCCGTAGGACGGTCTCTCAATAGCCGGGGGTCTTTAGACCCCCGGATTCTTGCCTGAAAGGCAGGCCAGTCTGAAAGACTGACCCGCATGACCTTAACCTCCTCCTTCCCCCACGCAGAACGAACAAGAGAGGGCGAGCCGTAAGACCCGCCCTCTCTCTACACATTCCTTTCATCCTCACTTCACCACGCGCAGCTTCCGCTCCCCATCGCTCGCCACCACCCGCACCACGTACACCCCGCTCGCCCAGCCCCGCGCATCAATCACCACCCGAGGCTCTCCGCGCAGCGCCTCCGCGTGCACCCGCGCGCCAACCACGCTGTACACCTCCACCCGCGCCGCGCGCTCCATCCCCTCCAGCTCCAGCGCCTCGCCCATGGGATTCCGCACAGCTCGCACCCCCGCCAACTGCACGCTCTCCACCGCCGTCCCATGATTATCCGCCTTCTTCCACTTCGCCTTCAGCGTGATATCACTCGTTACCGGCGTGCTGAACTCGTACTTCTTGCCGCCGAGCTGCCACTCCACGAAGGTGTCATCCTTTTTAGTTGGGGCTGCCGGCTCCGTGGCCGTACCGTTTGGCTTCACAAGCTGCTCCCAGAGCTCATGCCCGTCAGAATCCTTGAAAGTCACCACGTAGCCCTCCTCAATACTCTCAAATTTACCTTTGCACCACGCCTCATTCTGAATCTTCGCCTTCATTCCCAGCCGCACGTATAGCGTTGCTAGAAAGTCTATTGTTCTAAATGCGTCACCGTCTACGATGCAATTCGCATCCGCGAGCCAGTAGACCGCTTTGAGCCTGGTGCAACCCTTAAATGCTTCCCTTCCTATCTCCGTCACGCTGCTGGGAATGGTCACCCCCGTCAAACCTCTGCAATCCTTAAATGCTTCCCATCCTATCTCCGTCACGCTGCTGGGAATGGTCACCCCCGTCAAACCTCTACAATCAGAAAATGCACCCCATCCTATCTCCGTCACGCTGCTGGGAATGGTCACCCCCGTCAAACCTCTGCAATCAGAAAATGCAAACCTCTCTATCTCCGTCACGCTGCTGGGGATGGTATAGGACTCTCCTGGCTTCCCCCCAGGGTAGCAAACAAGCGTAGCCTTGTCCTTCGTGAAAAGCACGCCGTTCTCCGCGCAGTAATTCTTATTCCCGCTTTCCACTTCAAATGACTTCAGCCCGCTGCAACCAAAAAATGCCCAAGACTCTTTCTCCGTCACGCTGCTGGGGATGGTCACCGCCGTCAGCCCGCTGCAGTCAGCAAATGCCCAAGACTCTATCTCCGTCACGCTGCTCGGGATGCTATAAGTCCCTTCTGGTTTCCCCTCAGGGTAGCAAACAAGCGTATCTTTGCCCTTCGTGAAAAGCACGCCCTGCTCCGAGCAATATCTCTCATTCCCACTTTCCACTTCAAATGACTTCAGCCCGCTGCAACCCCTAAATGCCTGCTCCCATATTTTCGTCACGCTGCTGGGAATGGACACCGCCGTCAGCCTGCTGCAATACTCAAATGCACCATTCCATATTTTCGTCACGCTGCCCGAGATGGTCACCGCCGTCAGCCCGCTGCAAACAGAAAATGCATACGCCCCTATCTCCGTCACGCTGCCCGGGATGACCACCGCCGTCAAACCGCTGCAACGATAAAATGCTGAGTTCCCTATCTCCACAACCTTTATGGATACTCCACCGACCTCCACTGCTCCTGGAATCTTCACAAAACCGCTTATGCTGCCTCTATCCTTTGGCCATATGCTGCACGTTGCGCCTGTCTCTATCTCCTCATACTCCCACGTCACGCCGTTCCTATCCGTGTACTCCTTCTTTTCGCCCCATGCGCTCCCCACGCCAAGCACCGCAGCTAGCAGCACCACTAGAGCCACTCGTAATATTTGTTTCATTTTCATCTCTCCTGTATTATTAGTTGCTACGCAGTCCAACCCCTTTCACTCGCAAAAGTACGTAAAGTTTTTGATGTAATAGTCCTGCATGTTTATTCTTGTTTTTTCAAAGGGTAGCCGTGCGCAGCGCCACGCCAGTCCACTTCCTTCTCCCGTTACGGCAGCAAAAAAAACTGAGCGGCTGCCCTTTACTGATACGGTTTTGCGCTACGGATTACGCAGGAGGCCATGCAGCCCCATAGAAACACCCATGTATATCCTACCGAATTCCCCGCTAGGATCCGGATAAGATGCCCCTCTAGCCCAACCCTAACAGCAATTTCTCGCACCCTCTCCACCGCATTGAGCAAAACGTAACAGGAATGCAATACGAGCTTAATGTACTACTTCTACATACGCCGTAACTTCGCGAAAATTTAATTCGTTACACATTCAAGAGAGGCGCGAGAGGGCAATGCAAAAAAAGACAAAACATCAGCGGCCGTACGTGGAGAGGGATATCAGTTGGATGTATTTCAACCGACGCATTCTCTACGAGGCCGAAAGGGCGGATATCCCGCTGCTGGAAAGGGTAAACTTTTTGGGGATCTACTCTAACAATCTTGATGAGTTCTTCATGGTACGCGTGGCGTCGCTGCGGCGTATCATTGATGCCGAGGGGGCGGTGAGCGCACCGAAGCGCAAGCTAGCGGAGCGGACCCTCAAGGAGATATACCGCCTAAACGAAGAGTACGCGAAGCACTTTTCCGAGGTGATGGAGTTCCTCTTCAAGCAGCTCGGGCAGGAGGGAATCCGTGTACTGAATGAAACGCAGCTCTCCCAGAAGCAGAAGCAGCAGGTGGAAGATTTCTACATGAAAAATCTCGCCACTAGCACCATTCCCCTCTTCCTTAGGCGCGACAACCTCAGCGATGATGAGATTGACGAGTCGCTCTACCTGGCGGTTGACCTCAGCCGAGACGACACCCCAGAGGGGCGGGAGGGCGTTCGTCACGACGCGGCCATCGTGCGGATCCCCGTGGACAGCGTTGGCCGTTTCATCCGCCTCCCCGATGATGAGGAGGGGAACGTTTGCCTAATGTTTCTCGACGACCTACTCCGCGTTTGCATGCCCTACATCTTTATGGGCCTTGGCTATACCCACTTTGAGGCGTACACCTTTAAGTTCACCAAGGATGCAGAGATGGGGCTTAGCGATGATTTCACCCTGGGGCATCTACAGAAGGTGAGCAAGGCCATTCGTAAACGCCGAAAGGGGGACAAGTTGCGCATAGTGTTTGACAAGACGATGCCGAGCCGCATTCGCAACCGCCTGTTCAAGCGGGCGGAGCTTGACCGTTACGATGCCAAGATTTGGGGTGGCCGCTACCACAACACCCGCGACTTCATGCACTTCCCCAGCTGCGGCCGCTACGACCTCCTCAATGCCCCGCAGCCCTCCATAGTGCGTATCCCGAATGGGCAGGCGGAGAGCCTTTTCGACCGCATTCGCCGGGGCGATATGCTCCTGCATTTCCCCTACCATAGTTTTGACATCTTCGTGCGGCTGCTCCGCGAGGCGGCCATTCGCAATGATGTCAAGGAGCTCAAGGTGACGCTCTACCGCGTGGCGCGCAACTCGCATGTAATCAACGCCATGATTGCCGCTGCCAAGAATGGGGTGAAGGTGACCGCGGTCATTGAGCTGATGGCGCGCTTCGATGAGGAGCGTAACATCTCCTGGAGCCAAGAGCTGATCGATGCGGGCGTTAACGTGGTCTTTGGCCCTGAGCAGCTGAAAATACATTGCAAATTGGTGCACATTGTGACTAGCGATGGCGATCTGGCCTGCGTGAGTACCGGGAATATGCATGAGGGAACGGCCAAGGTCTATTCCGACTACATGCTCATGACGGCGGACCGCGCCATCACCTCCGAGGTGGACGATGTCTTCACCTTCATTGAGTCCCCATTTCTTACCACGCATTTCAAATCGTTGCTCGTGTCGCCAAACGACATGCGGCAGCGGGTGGGGCGATTAATTGACCGGGAAACGCGCAACCACCTGAAGGGGCTACCAGCCTACATCAGGGTGAAAATCAACCACATTGTCGACCCAAAAATTATAGCGAAACTCTACGCCGCCTCGCAGGCGGGCGTGCCGGTGGACCTTGTGGTGCGTGGCAATTGCTCGCTCGTGCCGGGCGTGAGGGGGGTGAGTGAAAACATCCGTGTGAATGGAATTATCGACCGCTACCTGGAGCATGAGCGTATACTCGCCTTTTGCAACAATGGTCAGCCCGAGGTCTACATCGGCTCTGCCGATTGGATGGAGCGCAATCTTGATCGGCGTATTGAGGTGATGTGCCCGATCTACTCCCCCGCGCTGCAGGCTGATCTCCTTCGCACCATCGATTATGGGCTACGCGACGTGGCGCATGGGCATTACGTCAATGAACAAGATGGGAAGCCTAGGCGTTTCACTGCTGAACAGCCCTGGTTCGCGTCGCAGTCGGAACTGTATAGGGTGTACAAGGACGAGGCGCAGAACGAGGAGTAATAGAATAATAACCATGGATGGCCGTAAGCATTTCGCCGCGATTGATATTGGATCCAACGCCGTCAGGCTGCTCATAAAATGCGTTACCAACGATGCAAAGAACCCGCTGGCCAAGGTGCAGCTGCTGCGCGTACCCCTGCGCCTCGGTGAGGATGCCTTTCTCCATGGGGTTATTTCGGCGCAAAAGCGGGAGCAACTGCTATCGCTCATGGTGGCCTACAGGCAGCTGATGGATATCTACGCGATTGACGGCTACCGCGCCTGCGCTACGAGCGCCATGCGGGAGGCGGCCAACGCTGAGAATATTATCCGTGAAATACGTAAGCAGACGGGCATCGCGGTTGAGGTTATCAGCGGGGAGGAAGAGGCACGGCTCGCGGCGCGTAATCGCATTGAAGAGATTGTGGGCGATAGCGGCCGTTACGCCTTCGTAGATGTGGGGGGCGGCAGCACGGAAATCACCCTCATTAAGAATGGGGAAACGGTGAGCCGGGAATCTTTCAACGTGGGTACCGTTCGGCTGCTGGCGGGCGTGGTGCAGCGGGGAACGCTGGAGGCCCTCGAAGAGGCGGCAAGGACTATGCGGGAGGACAAAGGACTCACGATAATCGGCACGGGCGGTAATATTAGCCGCTTGGCGCGCATCGCGGGGAAGCATGAGAACGAGGCCTATCTGTGGAAACTCGATGTGAAGGACCTAAAAGAGCTGTACAAGAAGCTTGCCCCAATGACCATAGAGGAGCGCATGCGGGAGTACGACATCAAGCCCGACCGTGCAGACGTTATTGCGCCCGCTGCCGAACTCTTCATTATGCTTTCCGATGCGCTTAACGCGGATAAAATCCTCGTGCCCACGGCGGGCATCTCCGACGGTATCATTGAGGAGCTGTACCGCAAGAGCCTTGCTTAGCGCTAGTTCCATGCAAGGATTACCCCCGCATGGAGGAGACCTGCTACGGCTGGGGGTATAGCGGTGAACCGTGGGACGGCTAGCTGTGTCTGCCCCGCGGGCGGAGCGTTCGTGCCTGATTTTCAGGGATGCCATCGCAGACGCAATCGTTGCCTCTCGGCGACGCCGGAAAATCGGCGAATCGTTACCGATGGGCTGATTTCGTTCCTTGCAGCTACGCTCCGCCCCTTGCATGGCAAAGAAGAATGCAGTGCAGCTGCTGCCTGAGTGCTTTCCTCCATAGCCTGCAAACTTCCCCCATACTCCAGCATAAAATCTTTCCCGCAGTGCAGCCCCATCCGCAGGACGGTCTTTGAATAGCCGGGGGTTTTCAAACCCCCAGTAACCTCGCCCCCAGGGCGAGCCAGTCTGAAAGACTGACCCTGACAGCCATGCGCGCGCCAATGCCACCGAAGGCCATCCATTCTCGTCGCAACCTTAGTCAACGCCCCTTGCCTGTGCATAACTTGTGCGCTGATGTAGCCCCGTCCGCAGGACGGTCTTTCAATAGCCGGGGGTTTTCAAACCCCCGGTAACCTCGCCCTCAGGGCGAGCCAGTCTGAAAGACTGACCCTAGCGGACTATTGTACATGCAAATTCAATGTGGGGATTAGCATGCAACGGCAGCGCGGGGTCAGCCCTACTGAGGAACCATCCGTTGACCGCAACTTGTTAGGAAGTTATGAATATCTGAGGAATTTTTCCCCGAACAGCTACACCCTTTGCACCAAACCCAATTATTGCCGGCGATAATTGGGTTTGGTACGACCCATTTCCGTGCAGGGACAGAGCCGCGCATTACCTTTGCTGTAGAGAGGGAGCAACTTTAAAACAAAAGCTATGGCAGTATACGTACCGATACGCCCCCGGTGGAATCCCCGGGGCGTGGTCATTAACTACGTTTCATGCGAGCAGCTCTGCGTGCGCAGCTGGCCCAAAGAGTACCGCGATGCAAACACGGCTGCGCAGCGGCGGCAGCGAAGCAAAATGGCGCAGGTGTGCGGCGTGTTGCCCCACCTGAAGGTGCTACTCGCCGAGGGGTACTCCCCGCAGACGCGGCGCAACGGCCGAAAGGTGGGCAGCTACCACGCGGCGGTGGCCACAGCGCTAAGGGAGTGGTTTGAAGACAGCATGCATGGGCCGCAACTCGACACCTCTAGGCTACGCCTGACTGACGGCGTAGCCGCGCTGCCAGAGGGGCTCGCAATAGCACGCCTAAATTGTACACTACGCGTATCGTGGCGCAGCACATTGCGCTGGCAAGGAGCTAAACTCCTCATTGCGGTCCACGGGCCAAAGGGCAAAGAGTGGGTGTGCAAAGTAATCCCGCTAGCGACAGGCGCAACGAGCGCCACGGTGCGCCTCCCCGCAACGTGGCGCAAAGGAACCATTGAGGCGTGGGGTGCATTCGTGGGTAACGGCGGGCGGATACGTACGCAGACGCACCGCGCCACGCTACTATTCACAAGGGGAGCCGCGGGCGCAACGGGGGGCAGAGGAAGGGCATGGGGGGGGAGCATAGCCGAAACATCTAGGGTGCGCCGCGAAATGGCTGAGGAGCAAGGGAACCAAGCGGCGCCAATAGAACCGCAGCCGTGTGGGGGCAGTATGCCAATGGACGATGGGTAGCTACTAACTGTCAGTACTAACCCAATGCGATTTCAACGCAAGGATTGGTCGGCAGGTCATGCGGGTCAGTCTTTCAGACTGTCTCGCCTTTTAGGCGAGAATCTGGGGGGGTGAAACCCCCCGGCTATTCAAAGACCGTCCTACGGAAGGGGCTGCAAAGGCGGAGAAAATCAATGCGTTTTTTGGGGGGAAGGAGTATAGGGTTATACGGGTTCTAAAGGGCATGCGGGAAGTTGTGGTCTTGCATGGTTGCGCGGTGATCGTGCATGCGAAGGTCATGCGGGTCAGTGAGGTTACCCGGAGTTTGCCCCCGGCTATTGAAAGACCGTCCTACGGACGGGGCCACAAAGGCGGAGAAAATCAATGCGGGCGTGGGAGGTACGCTGCGTGCGGGTTCCACATGGTCTCCCCGCCCCATTCCTAACGTAAAATGCGCTTTCCCACACAGATAGCCCGCTTACGGCTATCGCCAACCACCAATTGCTATTCGTTTTTTTGTACCTTTACCGCCTAGATGCATGGTGGGAGCTACGCAGGGGCGGGTGCGTGTCACGGCGGGCGGGAAATAGCAATCGGGGGTGCGCATTGGACTGTAAAAAAAGGTAAGCAATGGTTGAGGTGGAGTGCAAGACGATGGACATGGCGACCCGCAAGGCGCGGGTGGCGGCGCTGGTGGACATCTTTGGACGGGATCTAGACTACTATAAATCGAGGGCGTTCGTGGAGTCGGAGTGCCGCGGCAAGTTTATAGACCCCTTCCTGGAGTGCCTCGGGTGGGACGTACGGAACCAGAAGGGGGCGCGGCACAACCGGCTGGAGGTGATTACCGAGGATCGGCTCGCGGTGGGGGACGCGGTGAGGCGGCCCGACTACACGCTCTGCTACGGGGGGCAGCGGGTGATGTTCGTGGAGGCCAAGCAGCCAAGTGTGCCGCTTAAGATAGACCCCGCGCCGGCATTTCAGGTTCGCCGCTACGCCTACACGGCGCGGATGCCCATCGCGGTGCTAACCGACTTTGAGGAGCTGGCCCTCTACGATGGGCGCGTAAAGCCCAAGCGGGGCGACTCGGCGGCCACGGCGCGGGTGGCGTACTACACCTTCCGCGAGTACGAGGCGCGGTTCGAGGAGCTCTACCACCGCCTCAGCTGGCAGGCTGTGGACCTCGGGGAGTTTGATGCCTTCGCGGCGGAGAGCGAGCAGAAGCGGGGCACAGCCGCTGTGGATGTTGACATCCTCAAGACGATAGAGCAGTGGCGCGCCGCGCTGGCGGAGGCCATCGCGCTTAAAAACGGGGAGGTGGACGCCTTTAACCTCACGGGGTGCGTGCAGAAGCTGATTGATCGCATCCTTTTCCTGCGTATCTGCGAGGACAAGGGGATAGAGCCGGAGCGGCAGCTGTGGAACACGGTGATGGGGCGGGAGATGGGCGTGCGGGTGTACGGGCTGCTGCAGACGCTCTTCGCCGCGGCGGATGCGCGCTACAACGCGGGGCTCTTCGCCCGCGATGCGTACCTGGATGGGCTCACGGTGCCCGACAAGGTGCTGGTGGACATTGTCCGCGCGCTGTACTACCCCGAGTGCCAGTACGAGTTCAGCGTGCTGCCGGTGGAGATTCTAGGGAGCATCTACGAGCGGTTCCTAGGGAAAACGATCCGCTACAACCGGCGCACGAAGTATGGGCACAGCGTGAGCGTGGAGGAGAAGCCGGAGGTGCAGAAGGCGGGAGGGGTGTACTACACGCCGGCGTACATCGTGCGCTACATCGTGGAGCAGACCCTTGGCGCCAAGCTGTTGGGCTGCACGCCGGAAGGGGCAGCCGGGCTGCGGGTGGTAGACCCTGCGTGCGGGTCGGGGAGCTTTTTGGTGGGGGCGTACCAATACCTGCTCGATTGGCACCTGGATTACTACACGCAGCCGGAGAACGTGGAGGTGGCGGAGCGGAGGGATGCCATATGCAGCGCGCCGCGCGGCGGGGGGTATAAGCTCACGCTGGCGGAGAAGCGGCGCATACTGCGGGCAAATATCTTCGGGGTGGACATTGATGCGCAGGCGGTGGAGGTGACCAAGCTGTCGCTGGCGCTCAAGCTGCTGGAGGACGAGGGGCATTCGCTCGGGGCGGAGGGGCAGCGGGTGCTGCCCGACCTCTCGGAGAATATACGCTGCGGCAACGCGCTCGTGGGGCCGGAGTTCTACCGCAGCAAGGACCTCGCGGCCATCACCCTGGAGGCGCAGCGCGCCATGAATGCCTTCGACTGGCGGGCGGCCTTCGCGAAGGTCTTTGACGAGGGGGGATTCGACTGCGTGATTGGCAATCCCCCCTACGTTTCTGCCCCTAACCAGGTGGAGCTGTTCCCCGAGCAGCGGCAGGGCATAATTGAGGGCGGCCGCTTCAAGACGCTCTACCAGAAGTGGGACCTCTACGTGCCCTTCGTGGAGCTGGGACTGCAGCTGCTCAAGGAGGAGGGGTTCTACGCGCAGATTATCCCCTACCCCTTCACCAATCAGCTCTACGCCATGCCGCTGCGGCGCATGGTGCTGGAGGATTACGATTTGCTGCAGATGGTGGACCTGCGTGGGGAGAAGGTGTTTGCGGGGGCCACGGTGAGCAACTGCATCCCGGTGGTGCGGCGGAGCCGCCGCGAGGGGGTGGTGCGCATAGCGCGGCAGCGCGCAAGGGAGAAAATCGCAGTGGTGGGCGCGCGGGGCAGAGAGGAGCTGCCGCTCAATGGGAAGAGCTACGTGTGGCATCTTGGGGACAATGCGCCAGACGCGGCGAGGCACGAGGGGATGCTAACGCTCGGCGATTTGTGCTACATAAGTAAAGGGATGGTGCTGAACGCCGATGAGCGGACGGCGAAGGGAAAGTTCCGGAAGGGCGATTTGGTACGCGATGCGCAGGACGACGTGCACTGCAGGGCGTACGTGGAGGCGAAGGATATAGGGCGGTACACGGTGCGAAGGGTGCGCTACCTGGAGTACGATACGGAGAGGGTGCCAGGGCAGTTGAGCAGGCCTACATTTCGGGAGCTGTACGAGCGCGATAAGCTCATAGTGAATCGTTTGGGCGAGCTGCAGGTAATGCTGGACGAGGGGGTACACTACTTGCAGAGCGACTCTTCGTTCTGCGTGGTGCTGTGGCGGGACTTGAAGGGGGTGGAGAATAGCAGCATAGGCAACAGCGTTGCCAAGTTCTGCCGTTTCCCCCAGAGCGAGATGGAGGAGCTATCGGAGGGGGTGAGTTTGAAGTACCTGCTGACCATTCTGAACTCATCGTACGCAGCGCGTTTGCTGGGTGGGCTGCGGGGCGGCGATTACCACATTTACCCGGCGCATCTGCGCGGCATACCAATCCCCCACGCCTCTGCGGAGGAGCGGGCGCAGCTGGAGCGGCTGGCGGAGCAGATGCTGGAGGTGCAGCGGCGGCTGCAGCGGCAGATTTCAGCGGCCGATAGGCAGCTGCTGGAGCAGCGGGCAGAGCTGCTGGAGAGGCAGATTGACGGGGCGGTGGAGCGGCTGTACGGCGCTGGCGATTAGGGTAAAATTAGCATGCGGGTGCAACCCTGTCCGCAGGCCGTTCTTTGAATAGCCGGGGGGCAACCCTTCGGTAGTCTTGTCTGAAAGGCAAGTCAGTCTGAAAGACTGACCCTAGCAGCCCATCGGCTTATAAAAGCACGGGGCCTTCTGCTCCGCCACCCGTTAAAAACTTTTTTCTTACCTTTACCTAGTGAATGAAGAGAGGAGGGCAATAGCATGGACCAAATGATAACGTACCCGATTGGGGAGGCAAGCTTTACGAATCTACGGGAGGATAACGCCGTCTACGTGGATAAGACGGCGCTGATTTACCAGCTGGTGAAGCAGGGGCGGTACTACTTCCTGAGCCGCCCGCGGCGGTTCGGCAAGAGCCTGCTGGTCTCCACGCTGGAGGCGTACTTCCAGGGCAGGCGGGAGCTCTTCAAGGGGCTAGCGCTGGAAAAGCTAGAGAAGGATTGGGTGCAGTACCCCGTGCTGCACGTGGATTTCAGCCGGGATAATTTCGCAGTGCAGGGCGTGCTGGAGAAAACGCTCAACACAATTTTGGGCAACTGGGAGCGCCTCTACGGGCGGGAGGCGGACGATGATACCTTTGCCGCACGCTTCGTAAGGATGATTGAAAATGCGCACGCGCAGACGGGGCGGCGAGTGGTGGTGCTGGTGGACGAGTACGATAAGCCGATGCTGGATGCCATCAACGACGAGGAGCTCTTGGCGCGCAACCAGCAGGAGCTGCGGGCCTTCTACGGGGCGCTCAAGGGGGCGGGTGATCACCTACGGTTCGTCTTCCTGACGGGCATCACCCGCTTCGCGCACCTCAACATCTTCAGCGGGCTGAACAACCTGCGGGACATCTCAATGTCAACGGCGTACGCCACGCTCTGCGGAATCACGGGGGAAGAGCTGCGGGCCAACCTCGACGAGGGGGTGCGCCGGCTGGCGGAAGGGAGCGGGAAGACCCTCGCCGAGGCCTACGACAAGCTAGAGGCGATGTACGACGGCTACCGGTTCTCGCCCCGGGCGGAGGCGGGCGTGTACAACCCGTTCAGCCTGCTCAACGCGCTGAACGAGCAGGAGTACGGCTGCTACTGGTACGAGAGCGGGACGCCGATGTTCCTCTTC